>ERZ808259.7-NODE-7-length-213706-cov-8.332879_pt1 | contig 213706 bp, 154 predicted proteins | sample MGYA00521279_ERZ808259 | MGnify/ENA primary metagenome ERZ808259 (study PRJEB31516, sample SAMN03275586) | gut metagenome | biome: mammalia-associated habitat; material: feces | host: Papio cynocephalus | place: Kenya | collected 2012-07-27 ...
TGCGGTGCGTTGGCGGATGCAGTGCGGTGCGTTGGCGGATGCAGTGCGGTGCGTTTATGTCCCCTTCCCTTTGGTGGAGGCCGGGAGGGGGCTTGTGGAGGGCGCTTGGCTCTGCGGGGTCCCGGGTGCCCTGGGCTCCACTCCCTTGGCGGAGGCCGGGAGGGGGCTTGTGAAGGGGGGCTTTTGCCGGCAGGTGTCCCGTCTCTCTTGGCGAAAAAAGAAGCCCGCCCCCCTTGCGGGGAACGGGCTTCCGTGATTGTCTTGGCTTATGGGGCTTTCCTTGTCATTCCTCTCATTTGACCATCACCCTGGCTGACGCCGAGGTGATTTGCGCTCGGGAATTCCAAGTAAAGCCCTGCTGGCTTTCCTTGTCATTCCACTCACTTGACCATCACCTTGGCACCGCCAATGATGTAGAGGCCACGGCCCATTGCCTTGATGTCGCTGAGCGTGCCGTTCTTCTTCAGCAACTTGCCATCCACGCTGTAGATGTCGCCTCGGCTGTTGACCACACTTGCCACCTTCCCGATGGCGTTGGGGTTCTTTTCCACGGTGATGACCAGGCTGTAGTCGGCGGCATTGAAGTTGTCGATGACATTCTCGGCGGGCACGATGTATCCGCTGTTGGCGGCTATGTCGCGGGAGCAGTCAGTGGCGTCCTCGCCGTATGCCTCCTCGAAGAAGTTGCCTTCGCGGGCGGGAACACCGCCAGCCACCACCACGTTCACATAGGGGTCAACCCACAGGTACTCGTAGCGGCCGTGGATTCCGCCTACTGAGTCGGGCTCTGCGGCAAACTCGTTGCCGATGATGGTCAACTCTTCGGGCTCCACCTCGGCGTCCTTGTCGAAGGCTGTGGTGTCGCCGTTCAGATAGAGGACGGGCTGTCCGGGCCTGGTCTCCTCAATCTCGTTGAAGGCCAGGCTTATCTCTGTCTCGTTGATGGCAGCGCCCTTGTACTCGTAGAGCTGTCCCCCGCTTACCTTGTAGCCAGTGCCGTAGCACCAGATGCGCATGCTGTTGGGCACCACGTTCATCTTGATAGACTCGGCGATGTCGGGACTCTCCAGGTCGCTCTCACTGATGGGCTCGATGAAGAGAGCGCTGTTGCTGCCTATGTCGGTGGCGTTCCATGTAACCAGTGCGTGACCTGCATTCTGTGCGTGCAGATAGATGGGTTCGTCGTACAGCTCCTCGCCCTTGAGGTTGCGCGCGTGGACGAGCACCTTGCCCAGTCCGCATGCCTTCACGTCGAACAGGCCGGGCGTGAGACCCAGTGTGAGGGTGTTCCCACGGTTCATGGATGCCATATAGAGGCCGCTCTTGTGCTGGATGTAGAAGGCGGTGTCACCTACAGCCACAAAGCGGAAGGCCATCTGGTCGACATTGTTGATGCGCTGTTCATCCGCAAAGCGGAGTTCCTGGCCAATGCAGATGTCGTCGAGGGCATCGTACCCCTGCAGGAAAGTCTCCTCGCCCTCGGTCACCTGGTTGGCGGGAATCAGGTAGTTCCCGTAGAGGTCGCCCAGGGTCGTGTTGACCACGTTGCCCTTGGGCCAGCCGTACTTGTCGTAGTTCTCCTCGGTGTCAAAGCGGATCGAGTACCACTTGCCGGTCTCCACCTTGTTGGCCGACTCCATGATGCCGTCGGCAGTGGCCTTGATTTGGGCAATGTAGTTGTCGGTCTTCTCGTGGGTGTAGGCACCGCTTTTGATGTATGCCTGGGCCTCGTCAAGCAACTTGTTGAGTGCGTCACCGTTGCTGCCCTCTGCCCACTGGCCGGGGTTGGTGCCGATTACCACATATTGTGCGGTGTTCTTGTTGGCGTTGATGGTGCTTGCCAGTTCGGCGGGGTCAACCAGCGCGGCCAGGAAAGCGTCCACTGCGGCCTGCAGCTCGTTGTAGTCGTCCATGGTCAGCTCCTCGGTGTCGATGGTGTCGGCCTTGGCCAGTGCGGCCTCCAGGTTGGTCTTCACCTCGCCCATCTGTGAGTACTGGGTGTTGCCGTCGATGGTGGCGGGATAGAGCTGGAACTGTGCCATGTGGGCATAGCCTCGTGTCGAGGTGATCTCGGAGCCTGCGGTGTTGTCGATGTAGAAGCGCAGGTACTTGTACCCTGCGGCGTTGAAGAGGCCGCTGGTCACCTCGGTCTGCCCGCTTGTCCAGGGCGTGTTGATGCTGTCGAGGCGTGTCCAGCTGGCCTCGGTGGCGTCGTCTATGGCCGACCCGTCGTTGGCGCCATACACGGTCATGGCCGTGATGTGGTCATTCTTGACGTTGCGGCGGTAGATGTAGGCCTGCAACATGGTGCCGTCGGCCACGGGGTCGTCCAGTGTCACGTTGAAGTAATGGGTGTGGGCGGGCACAGAACTGCTCCAGTCGCTGTGCCAGTAGGTGCTGTTGTCGCCGTCAAACAGGTTGTCGAAGGACGCGCCTTTTGGCTCTTGCTCGGCTGTGCAGGTGAAGGGGCTGCTGAACTGCTCGCCGCTGGTGAGAAGGCCCTCGCCGCGCGTCACAATGTAACTGTCATCCTTGGAGACCGCGATGGCGGAGTCGCCCCGTGCCTGCAGCGTCTGATAGTTCTGCACCAGGACCTCGTGGTTCTTGTAGGGAGCGTAGTCCTCGATGAGCTTGGCCACGGTCTCGTCATCCACGGGTTCCAGGACCCACTGGCTGGCATCGGCCTGGGTGCCGTTGCTCCAGCCCACAATGTTGCCGGCCTTGCCCTTGCCGCCTCCATGGCCACCGCAGTGGGCGAAGTTGTACTGCCCGCCGCCCTGGGGCTCGAATGACAGCACCGCCTTGCCGTCGGCTGTGCGCTTGACGAACATGAACGACATGGTCTGGGTGCTCTCAGGATCCAGGGTTGCCACTGCGCTCGTGGGCATGGTGGCGATGATGCCGTCGGTGGCGATGTTCATCACCTGGATGGAATCCTCGCCCACGTTGGTGAGCTTCCACAGGTAGCGGCAGTCGGTGGAGTCGATGTCGGCCCACTTGGCCTGCTTGGTGTCCAGTGTGGCATAGATGGCCTTCCGGGGGTTGGTGGTGATGGTGTCGGAAACCTCGGGGTTCTCGCCGGGCACTATGGCCGTGTTGGTCCACGTTATGGCACTCACGATGCGGTAGTTGCCGTCGGCTATCTCCAGCTCCACCAGTTTGGACTGGATGTATGCCCAGCCCTCATCGATAGCGTCCAGTTCGGCCTGTATCTCCTCGTCGGTGATGTCGGGGTACTTGCCATCGAGGATGTCAAACGCCTTCTGCACGTGGCCTACCCAGGTCTCATATTCCTCCTTCGTCACATTGTACTGGCCTATTTCGGGACCGATGTCAAGGGTGTCCCCACGGCCCTCCAGGTACTGCTCGTACAGGGCCAGACGCTTGTTGATCTCCTTTTCCAGCAGTTCACGCGTGCTCAGTGATGTGAATACCACCTCGCTGATGGTCCAGCAGGCGTTTCCGCCGGCTGCTGGCTCTCCTGTTCCCCAGCCGGAAACGGATGTGCCCACGGGGTTGGTGTCCAGGGTGAGGGGGGTCTGGTTCTCGTATATCCACCAGCCATTTATACCGTCCAGGTACTGCACTTTGTAGGGCACGCTGGCCTCGGCCACCGCACCGCTGTTGCCGCCGCTTGTCAGGGTGCCGAAGTAGCATCCCTCGCCGCTCTGTATGTAGTACAGGCTGTCCCCGGCTTCCACAAAGCGCATGAGGAAGCCTGCGACCTCGGTGGCCATGGCTCCGTCAGCGAGGAGGGAGCGGTCTCGGTTCATGATTGTGTTGCCCACACCTTCGGTGCGCACATAGCCGGGGCGGCCCTGGCTGGTGAGCACGTACCAGCGGTCTGGGGAGATTTCGGTGACCGCCTCCCCGATGGTCACGCTCTTCATGTTCAGTTCGTCCACCACTGCCAATGCGGGCAGGCTGAAGAACATCACAGCCAAAAGCGTCAAGAGAGAAGTAATCTTTCTGCTCATAGTAGTTGATAGTTTAATGAATAATGTGTTTACTTTAATGTGACATGACATCACTATAAAGGTGACGTTGCAAATGTAAGTCAAATATGGGTTTGCGCGTGCTTTGGCGAGCGGGATTTGGGATGCTGTTTAAGTTTATTTAACATATCGGCGGGGGCGTGTGTTCACCTCTGCCCGAATTTGTCGAAGTTTTGTTTTGAGCCCATGCGTTAAATGCCTAACTTTGTGTGGAAATACGGGCAGGCGATTTGCCCGTGTGTGGGAAAGAGTATGTGGAAGGGGAACCAGCGAACCTCTCGTGCGCGATGAACCGTTTCAGCAATCCTCTGGTGTGGCTCGTGCGCATCCGCCATCGCTGCGGCTATGGCGTGCACTCGCCCTTTGCCTTCCGCTTCCTCACCGGGGTCGTGTATGAGCGCACCCCTTATTACGCCTACGCCACGCTGGATCCCGCCCTGCCGTGGGGCATGCGCCTGCGCCGCAAGAAAGGCCTGCACCTGCTGCTCAGGCTGGCCAACTGGCTGCAGCCCCAGGTGGTGGTGGCACCTGGCGACGCATCCTTCGCACGTTCCTATCTGCTGGCAGGATGCCGCCATGCGGCCTTGTACGGCAGCCTTCCCGCCTGCGGGGCCGACATGGTCTTGCTGCGGGAGCCCGACGACCGGGCCGCGCGGGCGGTGAGGGACGGCGGCATACTGGTGCTCGACGGGCTGCGCGGGCACCGCGAGTGGTTCCGCAACCTGCCTGCCGCGCTCACCTTTGACCTCTATGACGTGGGCGTGGCCATCTATGAGTCGCGGCTCGACAAGCAACACTATATCATCAATTTCTGAATGGAAAAGAGCAACATGTATACCCGCGCGGGCGACAGCGGGCAAACATCCCTCGCCGACGGCACCCGCACAGCCAAGTGCAGCCTGCGCCTGGAGAGCTATGGCGAGGTGGACGAACTGAACAGCCACACGGGCCTGCTTGCCTCGCTCGTGGCGCGTGAGGATATCCGCGAGATGCTGCTGGGCGTGCAGCGTGTCCTCTTCAGCGTGGGCGCCATGCTGGCCACACCGCCCGGTGTCGGCCACGCGGCCCGTTGCCCGGTGACCATGGAGCAGGTGCGCGGCCTGGAGCATTACATTGACCGCCTGCACGATGGCCTTCCGCCCTGGCGTGGCTTCACCCTTCCCGGAGGAGCCCTGGCTGCCTCGCAGGCTCATGTGTGCCGCACGGTATGCCGCAGGGCAGAGCGCAGGATTTGTGCCCTGGATGCGGCGGGAGGCAGGGTGGATTCTTGCCTGCTTGCCTATGTCAACCGACTGAGCGACATGTTCTACGTGCTGGCGCTCCGGCTGAATTATTTTGACGGGGTGGAAGAAAAATTATGGTATTCCCGATAGATTGTGAAGAAATAGTTGTATATTTGCGCCCCGAATTCGGGAAAGCGTTAATATATAAATATATAAGGTATGTACTGGACACTGGAACTGGCTTCGCGCCTGGACGATGCGCCCTGGCCCGCGACCAAGGAAGAACTTATCGATTACGCGCAGCGTAGCGGCGCGCCCATGGAAGTGATTGAGAACCTGTCGGAGATAGAGGACGAGGGAGAGGTGTATGAGACCATCGAGGACATCTGGCCCGACTATCCCTCCAAGGAGGACTTCCTCTTCAACGAGGACGAGTATTGACAGCCCGTGGCATGGCGTCTGCGGGTCGGGCGCGGTAAATAACGCGGCATGGGAGCCTTGACAGAAGACTTCCATGCCGTCCTTTTTTGTTCCCTTTCGTTTTTCGGCCATTCTTCCTCTCCGCCCCCAGGGCCTTACGTAGTCCGGGCCGGAGGGATTGTTTGCGTTTTATGGACTAAAGTCCATGTTTTGTTTGGCATGATGGAAAATCTTTCTAACTTTGCCACGGGAGGGCGCGTGGCCCTATGGTTGGCGCAGGTCACCATGGGGCGCGCAGCCACACACAGTGTCGGACTTAAAAAAGGAATTGACGAAACAGACAGACTAACAGCATCGGGACGCGGGAAACGGAACGCTCAAGGAGCGGGTCTCCCGCAGGCAGAGTACACATTCGGTGAGCGGGAAACCCTCACCCAAGGTTTTAATCTGGCGTTCCCATCTTTGGTGTTTTCTTAGGATAATGGGCTTTTGGCTCTTGTTCTCTTGTATCGAATACCGCCAATATTCAACTCTACGAGAACAGGCAGACCGGAGTCCACGCTCAGGCGTGGGCTATCCTGTCGCTTGTCGTAGAGTAGGTCACTTGGCGGTAACCTGATACAAGGCAAGCATGAGGATGGTGTCACGCCTTTTCTTTATTAACAATAATGAATTACAAGAAGTATCTTATCGTATTGTGCATGGCGGTGACCATCCTGCCATGCCTCACTTCCTGTGGCGAGGACACGCCAGAGGTGAAGCCCGAGGGGGGGCGGAACGGTAGTTGACCCGGACAAGAACATCGCTGACCCAGAGGGCACCGTCACGCTGAACATGATGGTGGGCGAGGACAAGTCAGAGTCCATAGACGGCTTTACGGTCGTGAAGATAACCTCGGCCTACAACTTCTCGGGCTGGAGTGTGGACTTTGTGTCGATTGGCAGGGTGAAGGGGCTGGGCAATGTGTCCTATATCCCCAAGGAAGGCTGGAACTCCACCGTGGCCGTGACACCTGGTGAGGGATATGTGGCCAGAAGCGGGACGCATTGGGGAAATGGCGTTTGGACATACACCTATGCAAGGTTCTATGTGGTAAGCGAGATAGTGGGAACGACAGGAGGAGTCATTGGCTACAAGGTGAAATGCCAGGCTCCATTCGAGTTCGCGCCGCAGCTCAAGACTTCCTCATGGGAGTTTGACGCCGTGGACAACCTCTCGCAGGATATCGAACTGGCCAGTCCCATGTCCTTCACGGTGAAGTCCGCGCCCGACTGGTGTACCGTGACCCCAGGCGACAACTACATCCGGGTCGCGGTCACACCCAACATCTCGGGCCTGGAATATGCGGGTGACATCGTGATTGGGAACGCTGCTGGGACAGCCACACTGGCTGTGCGGCAGAGGAAGAACGAGAAACCGGAATCTGCCAAAGGGCGCGGCACGGAGAGCGCTCCCTGGGTGATAAGCACGCCAGCCCAACTGAGCAACGTGCGCAACCATTCCGACGGCCACTTTGAGATGGGCAACGACATCGACCTCTCCACTTATTTGGATGCCAACAGCACAGGATGGATTCCCATAGAATCCTTCAGTGGACATCTTGACGGCAAGCACCATGCCATCAAGGGGCTGTGGATTGACCTCGGTGAGGTAAATTGTGTGGGATTGTTCGCTCAGACAGACGGGATCTCGGAAGTGTCTAACCTTACCATCCAACTGGCAGGGAAGGGCATCCGTGGACGTGATTATGTCGGTGGTGTCTGTGGTCTTGGGTATGGAACCATATCCTCATGCAGGGTGTCGGGACGAATAGAGAGCAGCGCGGATGCAGGTGGCATCTGTGGTGGTGGTGGAGGAACAATCAGGCAATGTGCCGTGTCCGGCTCTATTGTCAGTGCTTCTGGCGGATATATAGGGGGTATCAGGGGCGGCTACGGCAGTAGTAACGTGATCGACTGCTATGTGCTGGCAGACATTTCCATCACAGGCAGTTACAGGGAAGTCAACGGTATAGGCGGTTCTGCTGTGCGGTGCTATTTCGCCGGCACTATTCAGGCTCCCGACAACAATAATGTAAGCCCTATAAGTAACAGGGGTTGTTCTGCCTGTTATTATGATTCGGGGAAACTTGGAGAACTGCTTGACTACCGCCTCAATGGCGCGACTGGCTTGACGAGCGGGGAAATGATGAGGCGTGCCTCTTACCAGGGATGGGACTTCGGGAACGTGTGGCAGATAGACGAGGGAAAGTCCCTGCCCACACTGCGGTGCTTTGGCCAGGAAAAGTGATGATTGCCTGTCCGGATGCCCATGCGGCCTTGCCATAGGGGAGTGCTGCCTGTGCGAATTTCAAGGCGCGGATGCCACAGGAGGCATCCGCGCCTTTGTCGTATGACGGTAGCAAGCAGGGCGAGCCCCCTCTCCCCGTGGGGGGGGAGGATGGGAGGGGCTTGCCTCTCCCTTAGCAGCGCTTGTCCAGGTAGGGCAGTTTGTAGGGACGGCGGTACTCGTAGTAGTACAGGCGGTGCGCGGCGGCCTCCTTGTCACCCTCGAAGCTGAGCGTGGCCGGGTTCCAGTGCACGGGACGTCCCAGTTCGCGGGCGATGTTGGTCAGGCAGCACAGCGTGTTGGTGCTGGTCCCATACTCCACAGGGGCGTTGGGGTCGGTGTGGTTGCGTATGGCGTCAATGAAGTTCTGCATGTGCGGCGAGCTCACCTCGTACTGCCCCTTGCCTATCTCCTCCTGCTGCTTCTTGAGCAGTTTGCTGTCCGAGCACTCGATGTATCCGCGTGTCACCTTCAGCCATCCCTTGTCACCGATGAACTTGATGCCCTTGGCCTCCTTGTCGTCGGTGAAGGGGCGCTCCTGCATGATGATGCCGTTGGCATACTTCATGGTGTCCCACTCCGCGCCCTTGTAGCCCTTGGGGATGTACTCCACGGGCCCCAGTCCGTCCATGCCCAGCGCGGCCTGCGCGATGTCATACATGTGCGCGCCCCAGTCGGCGGGAAAGCCGTTGCCGGTCTCACTGTACCAGCGCCATGCGCCCCACAGTTTCTCGTTCTGGTCCGGGTCGAGCGTCACGGGCGGGCACAGGTCGGGATGATAGTGGATCTTCGGGTCGGTGAGGGGTCCCATCCACAGGTTCCAGTTGAGGTTCTCGGGCACGGGCATCTCGGGCAGGTCCAGTGGCTTGGGCGGCTCGCCCACGCGGCAATAGACCTCCTTGATGTCACCCAGCCCGCCGGAGCGCACCAGCGCGATGGCCTGCTGGAACTCGCTGCTGCTTCGCTGCTGGGAGCCCATCTGCAGTGTGCGGTGGTTCTGCCGCACGGCGGCCTGCACGGCCAGGCCTTCGGTGATGGTGTATGCCTGCGGCTTCTGCAGGTACACGTCCTTGCCGGCCTGCACCGAGTGGATGGCCACCAGGGCGTGCCAATGGTCGGGCGTGGCTATCGCGACGGCATCGATGTCCGTGCGCTCGAGCAGCCGCTCGTACTCCTCGTACATGTCACAGCGCCGGGGCATGCCCTTCTCCTTCTGCCAGGCGGTCACATAACGGCGGAAGCGCTCGCGCTTGATGCTGTCCACGTCGCAGCACGCCGCCACCTGCACACCGGGGCAGCCAGTGAATGAGTGGAAGTCGCTGCAGCCCTGCTGGCCCAGCCCCACGAAGCCCATGACCACGCGGTCCGACGGTGCGATGCGCACCCCGTCGATGGTGAAGCTGGGCAGGATCATGAATCCGGCTATGCCTGTGGCGGCCGTTGACAGGAAGTCCCGGCGGTTCATGCCGCCCGTGTTCTTTTTCTCTTTCTCTTTTTTCATCTTAGTTTGTTTTATGGGTTTGGTTAAATGGTAGTTTTTTCCTGTGTGTTCAGTGCTTGCGGAAGTATTTCCCGATGACGGGCAGCCCGGCCAGGGGCAAGTCGCGCCACACCGTGTAGGCGGCATATACGCCCACCAGTGCTGTGCCGGTGGCCAGTCGCGCGCCCACAGGCCATCCATCGGGGATGCACTCTATCAGCGCGAAGAGCGCGGCGGCAAGCAGCAAGTAGCACGCCATGCTGCGCATGGGGTAGGGGATGGGGTTCATCCTCTGCCCCACGACATAACTCAGTGCCATGGCCGTGCCGTAGCCCGCAAACCCGCCCCAGGCGCATGCCATGTAGCCCATGCGCGGTATGCCCCAGAAGTTGACGGCCAGCAGCACCGTGCATCCGGCGATGGAGAACACGGCCCCGTAGATGGTCTTGTCGATGAGCTTGTACCAGAACGAGAGGTTGAAGTATATCCCCATCATTATCTCGGCGGCCATCACGATGGGCACCACGCGCAGCCCCTGCCAGTAGTCGGCCCCCACCATGTGGCGCAGGGCGGGCAGCCAGGCCATGACGCACAGGAAGGCCAGGAGTGTGAAGATGACAAAGTACTTCATGCCCGTGGCATACATGTGCGCCTGTCCCCGCTCGCGGCTCTGGGCGAAGACGAAAGGCTCATAGGCGTAGCGGAACGCCTGCGTTATCATGGCCATGATCATGGCAATCTTGGTGCAGGCTCCATAGACGGCGAGCTCGCGGATGCCCTGTGCCCTGTCGGGATAGACCAGGGGGAATATCATCTTGTCGGCGGCCTGGTTCAGGATGCCCGCGATGCCCAGGATGAGGATGGGCCAGGAGTAGGATAGCATCCTGCCGAGCAGCCTCATGTCCACGCGGAAGCGTATCCTGGCCAGCTCGGGGATGAAGAAGAGGGTGATGATTGCCGTGCACACAAGGTTGAGCAGGAACACATAATAGACCTCGGTGTGTCCCAGCACCACGAAGTAGAGTAGGTTGAGCCCGATGTTCATGATGATGAAGAGCAGTTTCAGGCAGGCAAACTTCACAGCCTTCTTCTGGTAGCGCAGCAGGCAGAAGGGGATGGCCTGGATGGCGTCGAGGGCGACCACCGAGGCCATCATCAGGATGTATTCGGGGTGGTCGGTATAGCCCAGTGCCCGGCTGATGGGGGTGATGAGGGTGAACACGGCTGCCAGGAACACCGCCGAGAGTGTGCCCACCATGGCCAGCGAGGTGCCGAACACGGTGTGCGGGTCTTCCCCCTCCTTGTTGGCGAAGCGGAAGAAGGTGGTCTCCATGCCGAAGGTGAGGATGACCAGGATGAGGGCGGTGTAGGCATACAGGTTGGTGACGATGCCGTAGCCCCCGCTCGCGGCGGAGATGACATGGGTGTAGAGCGGGACGAGCAGATAGTTGAGGAAGCGTCCCACGATGCTCGAGAGTCCATAGATGGCCGTGTCCTTGGCCAGGGTCTTTATGCTTGCCATTCTGTTGTGCTTATCCGAAGAACAGGTATCCCACTGCCAGCGAGGCTATCACACCGCACAGGTCGGTGAGCAGCCCGGCGGCCACGGCGTGCCGGGTCTTGCGCACACCCACGCTGCCGAAATAGACCGCGAGGATGTAGAAGGTCGTGTCCGTGGCTCCCTGGAAGATGCAGGAGAGCCGCCCGGCGAGGGAGTCGGGGCCGTAGGTCTGCATCGCGTCCACCATCATGCCCCGCGCGCCTGACCCGCTCAGCGGCTTCATGATGGCCGTGGGCAGGGCGGCCACATAGTCGGGGTTGCCCCCGCATGCCTCCACGGCGCGCCCTATGCCCCCGGTGATGAAGTCCATGGCGCCGCTCGCGCGGAACACCCCGATGGCGACCAGTATGGCCACCAGGTAGGGGATGATGCGCACGGCTGTCTCGAATCCCCCCTTGGCCCCCTCGATAAACGCCTCATAGACGTTCACCTTGCGCCTCACCCCCGCCAGGATGAAGGCCATGATGATGCCGAGGAGTATCACGTTGGCCACCACGGTGCTCCACAGGTTCATCGTCTCGCGGTCCACCCGCGTGCCCAGCCATACGACCCCGGCCACCAGCAGGCACATGCCCAGCACGGTGCCCAGGATGACACGGTTGAAGAGGTTGATGCGCTGGTAGAGGCTCGTGATCACCATGCCCGCCAGTGTGGCGATGGTGGTGGCGATGAGTATGGGGATGAACACGTCGGTGGGCTGTGCCGCCCCCATCTGGGCGCGATAGACCATCACGCCCACCGGGATGAGGCACAGCCCGCTGGTGTTGAGCACCAGGAACATGATCATGGCGTTGGTGGCCGTGTCCTTCTTCGCGTTGAGTTCCTGGAGCCCCTCCATGGCCTTCAGTCCCAGCGGCGTGGCTGCATTGTCGAGCCCCAGCATGTTGGCACTGAAGTTCATGAAGATGTGCCCGAATACGGGATGCCCTGCGGGGATTTCGGGGAAGAGCCGCGTCATGAGCGGGCTGAGCCAGCGCGCGAGGCAGTCCACCACTCCTCCGCGCTCGCCTATCTTCATGATGCCCATCCACAGGCTGAGCACACCAGTGAGCCCCAGGGAGATGTCGAAGGCCGTCTTGGCACTCTCAAACGTGCTGTTCATGATGGCCGGGAACACCTCCGTGTTGCCCATGGCCAACTGTGCCACCGCTATCAGGAAGGCGGTGGCGAAGAACCCTATCCATATATAATTGAGTACCATGAGGCCGTCAGTTTGCTTGTTCCGGTTCAGAAGAGAGAGCCCTGCGATGCGTTGCCGTAGCGGTCGTCCATGGGGCGCCCCAGGTGGCGGTAGGCCAGTTCGGTGACCTCGCGGCCGCGTGGAGTGCGCTTGATGAAGCCCTCCTTGATGAGGAATGGCTCGTACACCTCCTCCACCGTGCCGCTGTCCTCGCCTATGGCGGTGGCTATCGTGCCAATGCCCACAGGGCCTCCCCGGAACTTGTCGATGATGGTGAGCAGTATCTTGTTGTCTATCTCGTCCAGTCCGTAGCGGTCGATGTTGAGTGCCTCGAGGGCTATCCGGGCAATGCGCAGGTCGATGCGCCCGTTGCCCTTGACCTGCGCGAAGTCCCTCACGCGGCGCAGCAGCGCGTTGGCTATGCGCGGCGTGCCCCGGCTCCGGCTGGCTATCTCGCCCGCCGCCTCGGTGTCGATGGGCAGCCCCAGGATGCCCGCGCTGCGCCTGATGATGGCCTGCAGCGTGTCGGCGTCATAGTATTCCAGGTGCAGGTTGATGCCGAAGCGGGCACGCAGGGGTGCGGTGAGCAGGCCGCTGCGCGTGGTGGCTCCCACCAGGGTGAAGGGCGAGAGGTCAATCTGTATGCTCCTGGCACTGGGCCCCTTGTCGATCATGATGTCGATGCGGTAGTCCTCCATGGCGCTGTAGAGGTACTCCTCCACCACGGGGCTCAGGCGATGGATCTCGTCGATGAAGAGCACGTCGTTGGGCTCCAGGCTGGTGAGGATGCCTGCCAGGTCGCCCGGCTTGTCGAGTACGGGGCCGCTGGTGAGCTTGAAGCCCACGCCCAGTTCGTTGGCGATGATGTTGCTCAGCGTGGTCTTGCCCAGTCCGGGAGGGCCGTGCAGGAGCGTATGGTCGAGTGGCTCGCCACGGTACTTGGCCGCGTCCACAAAGACGCGCAGGTTGTCGACCACCTTCTGCTGTCCGCTGAAGTCGCCGAAGCGGAGCGGCCGCAGGGCGTTCTCAAACTCCTTCTCCTTGGAGCGTCCCTCCTGTCTTATGTCGAAGTCTTCTTTCACTTATGCTGTTGTGTTGTGTGTTCTTGCCGCCTTGGCCGGGGTCTGGTGGCATGTGGCAGTTCCCTGGCCACCCTGTGCCAGGATTTCCGCAGGCTTGTCCCCGCGCCCCCACGGCCTCAGAGGATGTCCAGCGCGGTGTCCTCGGCCTGCTCCATCCGCCGGCGCTGCTCCGGTGTCTTGTCCTCCAGCCCCAGCAGGTGCAGCACGCCGTGGATGATGACGCGGTGCAGCTCGCGCATGTAGGTGTCTCCCACGAGCCGGGCGTTGGAGGCCACCGTCTCCGTGCCGATGAAGATGTCGCCCGCTATGTGCCGCCCCGCCGAGTAGTCGAAGCCGATGTGGTCGGTGTAGTAGTCGTGGTGGACGTACTCGCGGTTGATGCGCAGTATCTCCTCGTCGCTCACGAAGATGAAGGCGATGTCACCCGTCTCCATGCCGTAGCTGCGGGCCACCTGCATCACCCATTCCGTCACGCGCGGCTGGTCGATGGGGGGCATCTCCACCCCTGTGGTGCTGTAGGTGATCATTGCCCGAGGAGTTCCACGGCCTTCCTCACCACCTCGTCGTCCTCGTAGATGATGCAGAAGTACTCGCTCATGTCCCACAGGTCGCGCGCCACCAGGGCCTTGAGGATGCGGCGTATGTTGTCCTCTGTCTTCGCCCGCTCGGCGTCGTCCTTGGGCTTGATGTCCTGCCTCTCGCCCCTGGCCATGATGCTGTCCACGAGTGCCTGGGGCACCTGGTACTTGTCCCTGAACTTGGCGAAGGTGGGGTAGGACTTGCGCAGCGGCTTGCGGTTCTGGTCGATGTACTTCAGGCTTGCGTTGATGATGAGGCTCTTGGCCGAGAGCTCGCGGTAGCAGCGGCTGTACTTGGTGGTGTCGAGCGGCACGAAGTAGTCGGGCATGATGCCGCCACCGCCATACACCGTGCGCTTCTTGCGCAGGGTCTGGTAGCGCAGCGAGTCGGGGAAGTGGATGCTGTCGGCGTTGGTCAGCTCGCCGCTGTTGTAGCGGTTGATGACATCGCGGGCATAGGCGAGGCGGTCTCCCTTCTCGTAGGGTTTCTGTATGCAGCGTCCGCTGGGCGTGTAGTACTTGGCCACGGTGAGCCGTATCATGCTTCCGTCGGGCAGGTCGATGGGACGCTGCACCAGTCCCTTGCCGAATGTGCGCCGGCCCACCACGATGCCCCTGTCCTGGTCCTGGATGGCTCCCGACAGGATTTCTGCGGCCGACGCGCTGTACTCGTCCACCAGCACTGCCACCTTGCCCTGCCTGAAGAGCCCGCTGCCTGTGCTGCGGAACTCCTGGTTGGGGACGGCGCGGCCGCGTGTGTATACAATCAGGTCGTTCTTCTCCAGCAGCTCGCTGGCGATGTCGGCGGCCGCCTGCAGGAACCCGCCCCCGTTCTGCTGCAGGTCTATGATGAGGTCACGCATGCCCTGGGCCTGCAGTTTCCTGATGGCCTCCACCACCTCGCTGTGGGTCGTCTGGGCAAAGTTGTTGAAGCGGATGAGGCCGATGGTGGGTGTCACCATGTAGGCCGCGTCCACCGAGTTGACGGGGATCTTGTCGCGCGTCACGTCGAAGTGCAGGGTGTCCTTTATCTCGCGGCGCACGATGCCCAGGTCCACATGGCTGCCCTTTGGGCCCCGCAGGCGGTGCATGATCTCCTCGCGCGCCATCTTCACGCCCGCGATGGCCGTGTCGTTGACCGACACGATGCGGTCGCCTGCCACGATGCCCACCTTCTCGCTGGGCCCCTTGGGCACGGGCTGGATGACCACCAGCGTGTCGTCCAGCATGTTGAACTGCACCCCGATGCCCTCGAAGGAGCCTTCGAGCGGTTCGGTGAACTTCTTGGTCTCCTTGGGCGTGGAGTAGGCCGAGTGCGGGTCGAGCTTCTGTATCATGCCGTTGATGGCATCCTCCACCAGCCTCTTGCTGTCCACGCTGTCCACATAGTAGTTGTATATCATGGCCGTGGCCATGACCATCTTCTGCACGTCCCTTTCCAGTTGGCTCGCCTGGTGCCTTTGCCCAGGCGGGCGGTTCTGGTACTGGAGTTGTGCCGTGGCGCTTGCTGTCATGCAGAGTGCCGTTATGAAGACAAATGCTTTCCTCATTGCTCTACACCTTATTTATATTATATAGTTCAGTCCTTGTGGCAGCCATGGGGTGATGTCCTTGCCGAAGCGGGCCAGTTCGCGTGCCATGCTGCTGCTCACATGAGCCATCCCGGGCTTGGCGGGCAGCAGCAGCGTCTCGATGCCGGAGAGGCGGCGGTTGGTCTCGGCCATACGGGTCTCGTAGTCGAAGTCGGCCATGCCCCTCACGCCTCTCACGATACAGGCGGCGGCCACCCTCCGCGCGAAGTCCACGGTGAGGCAGGAGTACTTCTCCACCCGCACCCTGGGCTCGCGGGCATAGAACTCCCGCAGGGCACGAAGCCGCTCGTCCACGGGTATCCAGCCCGCCTTGAGCCCGTTGTAACCTATGCCTATCACCAGTTCGTCGCACAGGGCGAGCGCGCGCTGTGCCACATCGGCGTGCCCGATGGTGAACGGGTCAAATGACCCTGTCATCACGAATCTCCTTGTCATCTCTGCTTCTATTGTCATGTCGCCTTGCCCTTGGGCGAAGGCGTTTTCGCGTTCCTTGTTCCCGTTGCCAGGGCCCAGGCCGGACAGTGGGCCGCACCAGGCCCGGAAATGCAGCGCGGTGCGTTGGCTGGTGCAGTGCGGTGCGTTGGCTGGTGCAGCGCACTGCGTTGGCTGGTGCAGCGTGCTGCGTTGGCTGATGCGGCGCGGTGCATATTTTGACGCAAGGGAATGTCCAGACCAATGCATCCCCATGCTCAGCCCCGCGCGCCGGAGCGCATCAAGCGTCCCTCCCCCTGTGGGAGGCCGGGAGGGTGCTTCCCGTCAGTCAGTGAGGTGCCTTCCCCGTCCCTTTATTCCTCGTCCTCGTCGGCCCGGTCTTCCTCTATCACCAGGTTCTCGATGATGAAGTTCTGCCGGTCCATGGTGTTCTTGCCCATGTAGTATTCCAGCATCCTGGCCACCTGGTCGCCCTTGTTGAGGGTTACCTGGTCAAGCCGTATGTCGGGGCCGATGAAGTTGATGAACTCTTCGGGGCTTATCTCGCCCAGTCCCTTGAAGCGCGTGATCTCGGGGTCAGGCCCCAGGTCGGTGATGGCCTGCAGGCGTTCCTCCTCGGAGTAGCAGTACTGGATGATGTAGTCCTTGGTGACACTCAGGTTGCGCATGGGCTTCTTCTCCCGGTCCTGTCCCCCCGTGTTGCCGCGGTCGCCGTCCCCGGTGTCCTCCCCCGCCTCGCCGTCCCCGGTGTCCCCGGCTGTCCTGGCGATTTCCCCGGCCTCCTTCCGCCGTTCCCTTGTCTCCTCGAGCAGGGCATCCAGGATTGCCTTCTTGAGCTTGCTCTTCCTGGCTCGCACGCGGAAGAGGGGGGTCTGCAGGATGAACACGTGCCCCTTCTTGATGAGCTCGGGGAAGAATTGCAGGAAGAACGTGATCATCAGCAGGCGTATGTGCATGCCGTCGACATCGGCGTCGGTGGCCACTATGACCTTGTTGTATCTGAGGCCGTCCAGGCCGTCCTCGATGTTGAGCGCGGCCTGCAGGAGGTTGAACTCCTCGTTCTCGTACACGACCTTCTTGGTCATCCCATAGCAGTTGAGCGGCTTGCCTCGCAGGCTGAACACGGCCTGGGTGTTCACGTCGCGGCTCTTGGTGATGCTTCCGCTGGCCGAGTCGCCCTCGGTGATGAAGATGCAGGACTCCTCCTGGCGGTCTCCCCTCGCGTCGTTGAGGTGTATGCGGCAGTCGCGCAGCTTGCGGTTGTGCAGGTTGGCCTTCTTGCTCATCTCCCGCGCCTTCTTGGCCACTCCGGCCATGGCCTTCCGCTCCCGCTCGCTCTCGCTCACCTTCTGCAGGATGACCTCGGCCACGTCCGTGTGCTTGTGCAGGAAGTTGTCCACCTGGCTCTTGACGAAGTCGCCCACGAACTTGTCGATGGACACGCCCCCGTCGGGCTCGGTGGTGAGTGAGCCCAGCTTGATCTTGGTCTGGCTCTCGAAGAGCGGCTCCTGGATGTTGATGCTGATGGCCGCCACCATGCCGTTGCGTATGTCGCTGTAGTCGTAGTTCTTGCCGCTGTACTCCTTGATGACCTCGGCTATGTACTTCTTGAAGGCAGCCTGGTGTGTGCCGCCCAGGGTGGTGTGCTGCCCGTTGACGAAGGAGTAGTACTCCTCGCCGTTCTGGTTGCAATGGGTGAAGGCTATCTCGATGTCCTCGCCCTTGAGGTGCACAATCTCGTACAGCGGGGGAGCCGTCATGCGGTCGGCCAGCAGGTCGCTCAGCCCGTTGCGCGAGAGGATGCGCCGGCCGTTGAACATGATGGTGAGGCCCGTGTTGAGGTAGGTGTAGTTGCGCAGCATCTCCTCCACGATTTCCCCCCGGAAACTGTAGTGCTTGAAGAGCGAGGGGTCTGGCTCGAAGTGGATGTACGTTCCCGTCTCGTCGTCGGTGGGCCTGGTGGTGTCCGATGTGAGCCTTCCGCACTCAAAGGTGGTGGCCCTCACCTGCCCGTCCCTGTAGGAGCGTGCCTCGAAGTGGCGGCTCAGAGCGTTCACCGCCTTCAGTCCCACGCCGTTGAGCCCCACGCTCTTCTTGAATGCCTTGGAGTCATACTTGCCTCCCGTGTTGAGCATCGACACCGCCTCCACCAGCTTGCCCTGGGGGATGCCGCGCCCATAGTCGCGTATGGTGCAGCGCAGGTTGTCCTCCACCGTCACCTCGATGCGCTTGCCGGCGTTCATCTTGAACTCGTCGATGCTGTTGTCGATGACCTCCTTGAGGAGCACGTAGATGCCGTCCTCGGCGTGCGAGCCGTCGCCCAGCCGGCCTATGTACATGCCGGGGCGGGTGCGCACGTGCTCCATGTCGGACAGGTGGATGACGTTCTCCTCGGTGTACTGTACGGCGGGCTGCTGTGTCTCGTTGTTCTCTTCCATGTGGCGTGCTTAGAGTTTCTTGCTGAAGGCGCAGCGCTTCTTGTGTATCACGCAGTCCAGGTTCTTCCACTGGGCCTGGCTGGGTATGTTGTCCTCGAGCTGGTGGTGCGTCTCTGCCCACTCGTAGCCGTCCTTTGTGGCCTCGGGGATGAGGTCGGCAAAGATGAGTGCGTTGGCCCCCTTCTCCTGGTACTCGGGCAGCACGCCCACGAGCAGCATGTCCAGTATCTGGGGGTGGCGGTTGAACCACAGGGCCTTGGCCATGTGGTACCATCCGAAGGGCCACATCTTGGCCTTGGCCTTCTGGATGGCGCGGCTCAGGCTGGTGATGCAGACGCCCATGCCTATGACCTCGCCCTCGGCGGTCTCCACCACCGAGAGGTAACGCTTGTCGAGGTACGGCAGGTACTGGTCGGCATAGGCGTTCATCTGCGCCTCGTCCATCTGGCTGTAGCCATACAGGTTGGCATAGGCGCGGTTCACAACGTCCAGTACCTTTTGGATATAGCCGCCATCGCGTATCTCGCTCTTGCTCTTGAACTTGTGTATTCGGAACCCGTAGCGCTTCCTCACCATCTCGGCAATGCGGAAGTACTTGTCCCGGTGGGCCTCGTGCCCGGCTTTCGGCACGAACACCTTGCGCTCCACCCAGCCCACTTCCTTGGCATATCCGTGCTGGGCCATGTGCTGTGGGTAGTAGGGGAAGTTGTAGATGCTGTTCATCGTGCTCAGCTGGTCATACCCCTCGGTGAGCATCCCCTCCCGGTCCATGTCGGTGAACCCCATGGGGCCCACAATCTTGTCCATGCCCCGCGCGCGTCCCCAGTCCTCGACGGTGCGCAGCAGCAGTCCCGACACTTCGGGGTCGTCGATGAAGTCAATCCAGCCGAAGCGCACGGTCTTCTGCCCCCACCGCTCGTTGGCCTTGCGGTTGATGATGGCGCACACGCGCCCCACAATCCTGCCGCCCCGCCGTGCCAGGAACCACTCGGCCTCGCAGAACCTGAAGGCCGGGTTCTTCTCCTTGTTGAAAGTGTCCAGTGTGTCCTCCAGGAAATCGGGCACCGCATAGGGGTTGTCCTTGTAGAGCTGGTAGTTGAAGCGCACGAAAGCCTTGAGCTCGCGGTGGGTCGTGACGCTGCAGACAATGGTCTTTTCTGTTGGCATGTTGCTTCTTGTACAAGTTATATCACACAAAGTTAGCGAAAATTATGCTTTTCGCGCGCCTGCACACCCTTTTTGTTACCATTCTTTAACGTGTTTGAAAGAAAGTTATAAAAATCTTTGCCAATCGGGAAAAAACAATATACTTTTGCGCTTATACCGCCTGTGTGCGTGGCACATGCGAGTTCTGCGCATGGGTTGGGCTACCGGATGGACAATCAAGGAAACTAATAAGACATTATGAAGACATTCACCAAATCCCTTGCCCTGGCCTTCCTGGCACTGGGCATTACCGCTCCGGCCATGGCGCAGGAAACCGACTCGAAGTGGGCTGACCGCAAGGTCTTCCCCCGCATGTTTGTGGGTGTGCAGGGCGGAGTGCAGAACACGCTCGACACCGACTTTGACAACAAGAAGACCTTCACCCCCACGGCGGCCCTCTCGCTGGGCAGCTACTTCAGCCCCGTGGTGGGAGCACGCCTGAACTTCAACGGCGCGTGGAACAAGGGGACAGCCCTCTCCACCTTCAGCGCCGACCAGACCGCGCACTACAACTTCAATTACCTGACCACCAGTGCCGACCTCCTGGTGAACCTGTGCACGTCCTTTGGCAAGAAGGACTACTATCCGGCCAACCTGTATTTCATCATGGGACTCGGTCTCTACCACTCGTGGAACAATGACGACGCCGTCAGCCTGGCCGCGCAGAAGTACCGCCTCATCGATGTCAACGAGTCCAAGCGCAACGCCTTCAACGGACGCCTGGGCCTGCAGTTTGCCTACGACGTGTGCCGTGACCTGGCCGTGAACGTGGAAGGAAGCTACAACCTGCACGCGGGACAGACCAACACCTTCGACAAGAGCAACGACCAGTTTGTCCTGCTGGCTGGCCTGGCCTACAAGTTCGGCGGCAAGAAGGCCGCGCCTGCCAGGGAGGAGTACGAGACGCGCATCGACACCATCTGGTACAACGAGGCACAGGTGACCCCGCGCGTCGAGGACGGGAAGATGTCCTGGAACGTGTTCTACGAGATACGCGAGAGCGACTTCAGCGACACCGACGCGCAACTGGCCAAGATAGGAGCCTTCCTCAAAGACTACCGCGACTGCAAGATTACCGTGAAGTCCTATGCCGACGTGCAGACCGGTAACCCCCGCATCAACATGCAGTACTCCAAGGCGCGCAACGAGAAGGCCGTCAAGGCACTGGTGGATGCGGGCGTGCAGCGCTCCATCATCGACGCCACCTACTATGGCGACACCGTGCAGCCCTTCGCCCAGAACGACAAGAACCGCGTGACCATCATCACCGCCACGGGACTCAAGGATGTCAAGGACACCCGCACCGTGAGGAAGTTCCGCACCGAGGAGAAGCAAGTGCGCGTGAAGTGACAAGTACAAACCAATAACCAAAAACGTGTAGATATGTTCAAGAAGATGTTCTTCGCAACCATTGCCATGGCCACATGCCTGACAACAACTGCGCTGGCCCAGGACACGGACAGCAATGGCCGTGACTACAAGCCCTTCCCCCACATGTTTGTGGGCATACAGGGCGGGGCGCAAACCACGTTCACCAACTACGACAACTCCAGGCTCATCACGCCCAACACGGCCGTGAGCCTCGGCGGGTGGTTCACTCCCGTGGTGGGCTCACGCCTGCATGTGAGCGGTATCTGGAACAAGGGAGGATACAAGGGGCGTGGCACCGACTTCAAGTATGACTACAAGAACGTCACCACCGACCTTGACCTCATGCTCAACCTGGTCACCCTCTTCGGGCGCAAGGACTACTATCCGGTAAACCTCTACCTCATCGGCGGTATCGGGCTCAACTATGCGTGGGACAATGATGACGCGTACGCGCACAAGGCCGAGATGCCCCGCGCCTACAAGGACGACCTCTTCAGCCACAACGCGAGGGTGGGCGCACAGCTTGACATCAACCTGCACAAGAACGTGAGCCTCAATCTGGAGGTGGATGCCAACAGCCTGGGTGACCGCTACAACAGCAAGGTGAATGCCGGTGACGACTGGCAATTGACCGCGTCACTGGGCCTCGCCTTCAAGTTCGGATACAAAAAGGCCCAGAAGGGCGTGGCCGCTCCCGTCGCGGAGGAATGGGCCACACGCCTGGATACCATCTGGTATGACGACGTGGTCGAGAGCGCACGCATCGAGGATGGCAAGATGACCTGGAATGTCTTCTATCCCATTGACAAGAGCGACTTCCATGCCGATGCCCAGTTGAAGGCAATCGGCGAGTTCCTCAAAGACCACCGCGACTGCAAGGTGGACATCAAGTCCTACGCCGACAAGGGCACGGGCACCCCCCCCTACAACAAGAAGCTTGCTGCCCGGCGTGCCGAGAAGGCCGTGAAGGCGCTGGTGGATGCGGGCGTGCCCAGGTCGTCCATCACCTCGAGCAGCTATGGCGACACCGTGCAGCCCTTCTCCGAGAACGACAAGAACCGCGTGAGCATCATCGTGGCCACGGGTCTGAAGGACGTGAAGGACAAGCAGAGCGTGAAGAAGTTCCGCACCAAGGAGGTGCGCTACCGCGTGAAGTAATCCCCTTACAGAGCGTCTCCTGCCTGGCTCAAGCCGGACATGAGACGCGATACAGGCGAGGGGCAGTCACCACACCATGTGGTGACTGCCCCTCGCCATTGTGGAGGGATGCGCCCGGCATTAGAGAGTGGGAAGGACTGACATGCTGTTCTCTGCCTTCCTTCGGATTGCAGAGGCTCTTAGGTCGCGCTTCTTCCTGGTGGTGGGGTGGGTGTCGGGAAGGGCTGGGGACTTACTTCTCCTTCTTCTCCTCCTGCCTTATGGCATCCAAAGTGTCCACAAACCGACGTGCCGCCTCGAAGCATCCTGTAAGGATTGAAAACAGGTATTTGCTCGTGTCCTTCATCTCGGGGGGAAGGACAGTGGCCTTCTTTGCTGACACAGAGAGGTACTGCCGCTCCTCGTCAATGGTGTAGTACAATGTGAAGAAGTCATACATATTGACGTAGTTGATGGCCTTGCGGATACGCGAGATTTCATCGTACTGGTCCAAGGGGACGCTGAGAAACTCGGAGTAATCCACCTGGATTACACGGTCGTTCCATGCATTCATATAGAAATTGCCACCTTGGAACACCACCAGGCAAAGGTTCTCGTTACTTTCGCTGAACTTCACATCACAGTTGTACTCGTGCAGGAACTCCAGGCACATCTCCATGGCAGTGCGCTCCTTGGAGGCCTCTTCCTGTGGCTTGTCCTGGCTTTTCCCGTCCTGGCGTGTGCTCTCTTGCTCCTTGTGCCTTTTCTCCAGACCTTGCGTGTCACCATCCATCATGAAGGGTGTGTGAGTCACAGGCAAGGGCTGTGGGCTCAGTCTGTCCTGTGCATTCTGCCGGTTCTCCTTGAGCAGTTTCTTCCAGACGTGGAAGACCCCCATCCCTATAAGGCCAATAACAAAGGTTGACGCTAAGTCATTCATATCTCTTCCTGTTTGATAGTGAACGTGCCGCCACATCCGTGGTGCAATGGGGCGGGTCACAAAGTTAGGGAATAAAGTTCACACGGAATGCCCCTCTCCATAAAACATTCATTCGTGAACCATTATGAACGTTCCTGTCCGCCTCACCTCGTCTTTATCTTCCCCTTCTTGTTCCTGGCTATGCCGGAAGTGCCGATGGGGTTCATTATGCCAATTGCCTGGGCCTGGGCCGTCTTCAGACACGGCTCGGCATCATGCGTTTTGTGTGTCGGTGAAGGTGGCGAAAGAGCCGAAGGCGATGCGAGACAGCATCCCAGCCACCTCGTGGGCTTGGCGGGGCAGGGCATGCTGCGATGTGAGGGTCTTCGCGGACGAAATATTCCTTCCCCGCTGAAGCCTGTTTTCTTCCCCCGACGGGGCTGCTTGCTGTTCCCCTGCAGACTGCTGGGTGGAATATTGCCAAGTTTGGTACAATGGTTGCAAACTTTGGAACTTATATACCAAAGTTTGGTACAATGGTTGCAAAGTGCAAAATATACGAGTCGGGCGCGTCCAGGCGGCGTGGCAGCCTGTATGTCAGGCAGTGTGAGCGCGGAAGGGTCAGTCTGGCATGCGGGCAGGGATGCCAGGAGGGCGCACATGTCTTGGATTTCCGGGAGTTCCCGCCGGTCGGGACAATCGCGGTGGGGCGGGGTAGAGGCCAGGCGGCGGGGGTGAGAGGGCGGTTCTGCTGGACAAGACAGACGAGGTGGAGCGGTGAAAGAGCCTGGCCGAAGGGGTGAGTCGGGCGGCCTTGTGGGCTGGGGCAGGTGTGCTGGAGTGGGGGCGGATGAGGCCGGTGGCAGGTGGAGGGACGTGCTGGTGCGGGGCAGGAGGGGCTCAGCAAGGCTTGTGCCGGCAGGGCATGGTGGGGGAGAGACAGGGCTGGGGGCGGGCGGGGGAAGTTTTTGTGGGCGGATGATACAATAATGCGGGGGTGCGAAACGTTATTACAATTAGGATGAGAAGACTGCTGTGGATAGGCATGCTGCTGGCCGGCCTGCAGGCGCGGGCACAGTTTGACGTGGCGTTCACCAATTCATGGGCGCTCCAGTCCTGGTATAACCCTGCGGCGGCAGGCGTTGGGGGGCAGCTGGACGTGCACGGGGTCTACAGCCAGCAGATGGCCGGCTTTACCGGCGCACCCGCCACGATGGCACTCACGGCCGACCTCCCCCTGTGGTTCTTCGGGCCCAGCCACGGAGCCGGACTGGGCTTCATGAACGACAAGGCGGGGCTCTTCACCACCAAGAAGATATACCTGCAGTACGCCTATTACCAGAAGTTGGGCAAGGGCAGGCTCAGTGTGGGCGTGCGCCCGGTGATACTCACCGAGAGTTTCGACGGCTCGAAGGCCGACATCGAGGACAGCAGCGACCCCGCCTTCGCCACCAGCCAGGTCACCGGCACCGCCTTTGACCTGGATGCGGGAGTGCGCTACACCTGGGGGCAGCGGTGGTATGCCGGCGTGAGCGCGGCACACCTGGTGAGCCCCACCATACGGCTGGGTGACGAGAAGAGCTACGAGCTGAAGGTCAGGCCGTCGCTCTATGCCACGGGCGGATACAAGTTCCGCTTCCGCAACCCCCTGTATGCCGTGGCCACCGACGCGCTCCTGAGCACCGACCTGAGGGAATGGCGGGGCGACCTCGCCGCGCGGCTGTTGTACGACGGAGCCAAGCACAAGCTCTACGGCGGTGTGATGTACAGCCCCACCTACAGCGTGGGCGTGCTGCTGGGCATCAACTTCCACGGGGTGAACATCGGCTACAGCTATGAGATATACACGGGCGGGATAGGCGCGCTCAACGGCACCCACGAGGTGATGCTCGGCTACCAGACCGACCTGAACCTGTTCAAGAAAGGCAAGAACCTGCACAAGAGCGTGCGGCTGCTCTGACCGGAAGCCCGCGCGCATGCGTATATATATAAGGTAATATACTGAGAGGAACATGAGGATATGAAGACAAAGAGTCTGCTGATAACGCTTTCGCTCGCCCTGGCAAGCCTTGCCATGGGGGGCTGCATGGGAAGCAGTTCGGGCGCCAACGCCGTCGGTGGCGAACTCACGGGCGTGAGAGGGTCGGGCTACAGCGAGCCCACCCCCTACGGTATGGTGGCTGTCCACAAGGGGTCGCTGCGTGTGGGCATCGAGAACAACGATTCCCTGTGGGGCACGGAACTCCCCGTGCGGGACATCAGTGTGGACGGGTTCTGGATGGACGAGCAGGAGGTGAGCAACGCCAAGTACCGCCAGTTTGTCCACTGGGTGCGCGACAGCATCATCCGCGAGCGTCTGGCCGACCCCGCCTACGGGGGCGACGAGAGCTACAAGATAGAGGAAGACAGGGAGGGCAATCCCGTCACGCCCCACCTCAACTGGAGCAAGGCCATCCCCTGGAAAAAAGCCAACGAGGACGAGCAGCGCGCCATCGAGAGCGTCTATGTGACCCATCCCATCGACGGCACGCGCATGCTCGACGCCAGCCAGATGAACTACCGCTACGAGATATACGACTATGCGGCCGCCGCACAGCGCAAGTACCGCCTCAACCCTGAGGAGCGCGACCTCAACACCGACCATGCCGTGGACATGGGCGAGGTGATGATAAGCAAGGACACGGCCTGGATAGACGACGACGGCAAGATAGTGAGGCAGACCATCACGCGCCCCCTCTCGGGCCCCTGGGACTTCCTCAACACCTACATCGTGAACATATACCCCGACACCACGTGCTGGGTCAATGACTTCCAGAACGCCGACAACGAGCGCTACATGAAGCTCTACTTCAGCAACCCCGCCTATGACGACTATCCCGTGGTGGGCGTGTCGTGGGAACAGGCAAACGCCTTCTGCGCCTGGCGCACCGACTTCCTCATGAAGGGAATGGGCGGATATGCCCGCCAGATACAGCGCTACCGCCTGCCCACCGAGATAGAGTGGGAGTTTGCCGCACGCGGCAAGGAGGGCAACCCCTACCCCTGGAAGAGCCTGGAGGTGAAGAGCGAGAGCGGGTGCTACTATGCCAACTTCAAGCCCGACCGGGGCAACTACACCCGCGACGGCTCACTCATCACCTCCAAGTGCGGCATCTACAGCCCCAACAGCAACGGCCTCTATGACATGGCCGGCAACGTGGCCGAGTGGACAAGCACCGTATATACCGAGGCGGGAGTGCAGAGCATGAGCGACATGAACCCCGAACTCAGGTACAACGCGGCCAAGGAGGACCCCTACAGGCTCAAGAAGAAGAGCGTGCGCGGAGGCTCATGGAAAGACCCCGAAAGCATGATACGCTCGGCCTGGCGCACCTATGAGTACCAGAACCAGCCCCGCTGCTACATCGGGTTCCGCTGTGTGCGTACCATGGTCAACGACCGCAGCGGAAGCCAGAAGACCAAGGGCGGGGGCAAGCGCCCCACAGCCTCGGCAAGGCGCAGGTGAGCCGCCAGGGGCGGGAGACACCCGCGCGTGAACAAGGAAAGAACGGAAAAGACAACAAGATAAAGCACAAGAGAGAGATGAATATCATAGCCAAAATCCAAAAGTGGATGGACTCCCCGGCGGGTCAAGTGTTCATGAACTACGCATACAGCTGGGGTGCGGCAATCGTCATACTGGGCACGCTCTTCAAGCTCACCCACCTGCCTGGGGCCAACGCGATGCTCTTCGTGGGCATGGGCACCGAGGTGCTCGTGTTCTTCATATCGGGATTCGACAAGCCCTATGACAAGGTTCCCGGCGAGGAGCAGCCATCGGCTGGACAGGCCTCAGGCACACAGGCCGGCCCCTCCATCGTCATCCAGGGCGGCATGCAGCTTGATGGCGGTGAAGGCCAGCCCCAGCAGGGCACCATCGTCATAGGCACACCTGCCTCGCAGCCCGCCGCAAGCCCGCAGCCCGCAGTGGCCGTGGGCACGGGTGCCCAGGTGGTGGCCGGCACGGCACCCGCCGTACAGCCCGGATCCGAGGCCATCTCCAGCGCGGCCGGACTGAGCGCGGCGGCCGCCAACCTGGCCGCCGCCGGACAGGCGGCGGCAGCGGCCCAGGCTGCCCTCGACCAGCTTCAGAACGCGGGCACGCCCACTCTGGATCCCGCCCTGGCACGCTCCACCGACCCCGCCGAGGTGGAGGAGGCCGTGCGGAACTACGCCGAGGAGTTGCGCGAACTCACCGAGGTGCTTGCCCGCGTCAAGGACCAGGCCGCGCGCATGAGCACCGACAGCGAGGAGATGGAGAACCTCAACCGCACCCTCACGGGCATCGCCACCGTGTATGAACTGCAGTTGCGCAACATCAGCAAGCAGGTGAGCACCATCGAGCAGATTGACGAGCAGACCCGCCGCATGGCGCAGCAGATAGAGGAACTCAACAATGTGTACGGGCGCATGATAAAGGCGCTCACCGTGAACATGTCGCCCATGGCGGGCACCCAGGGCGCGGCGGGTGAGGCGTGAGCGCGACACACACAAGAACACAGTACGGACCAACACAAGGCTCAAGGAATATGCCAATCATAAAGAAGAGGGTGTCACCCCGCCAGAAGATGATCAACCTGATGTACGTGGTGCTCATGGCCATGCTCGCGCTCAATGTGTCGAGCGACGTGCTGAACGGATTCTCGCTGGTAAGTGACAGCCTGAACCAGTCGGCCCAGAGCGCGAGCCAGGTCAACGAGGGCATCTACAAGGCCTTCGAGCAGCAGATGAAGGCCAACCCCGAGAAGGTGCGCCTCTGGTACGCGAAAGCCAAGCATGTGCGCGACATGAGCGACTCGCTCTACAACCTGGCCGAGGAACTCAAGATGGCCATCGTGAGGAAGAGCGACGGCAAGGAGGCCGATGTGGACAACATAAGGAACCGCGAGGACTTGGAGGCCAGCACGCAGGTGATGCTCGCTCCCGGAAAGGGGCGCGGACGGGAACTCTACGACGCCATCAACCGCTACCGCGACCAGGTCATCAGGATGGTGACCGACAAGCAGCAGAGGCAGGTCATCAGTTCCAGCCTCTCCACCGAGGTGCCCGCAAAGGCCACCACGCTGGGCAAGAACTGGCAGGAGTACATGTTTGAGAACATGCCCACGGCCGCCGCCGTGACGCTCCTCACAAAGTTGCAGAACGACGTGCGCTATGCCGAGGGCGAGGTCTTGCATGACCTGATAAACAATGTGGATGTCAAGGATATCCGCGTGAACCAGCTCAACGCCTACGTCATCCCCTCGTCGCAGACCGTGGTGCAGGGCGGGCGCTTCAGCGCGCAGATCATCATGGCTGCCGTTGACACCACGCGCCGTCCCGCCATCTATGTGGGGGGCAGGCGCATCGAGGGCGACCGGGGCGTGTATGAGACCGTGTGCGGACGCACGGGCGACTTCACGCTCAACGGCTACATCGAGATGCTCAACGGCTCCGGTGAGACCGTGAGGCGCGACTTCCAGCAGAAGTACACCGTGGTGGCGCCCAGCGCCACCGTGAGCGCGGACATCATGAATGTGCTCTACGCGGGCTATGACAACCCCATGAGCGTGAGTGTGCCGGGTGTGGCCACCAGCAAACTGCGCGTGAGCATGGCGGGCGGGAACCTCATTCCCAAGGGCGACGGGAAGTACATCGCCAGGCCCACAAAGGTGGGCGGGGAGGCCGTGATAACGGTGGCGGCCGACAATGAGGGACGCGTGCAGGAGATGGGCAAGTTCGCCTTCCGCGTGCGCAAACTGCCTGACCCCACCGCTTTCATCGCCTTCAAGGACGCCAGCGGAGCCGACAGCCACTTCCGGGGGGGCGCACTCAGCAAGCAGGTGCTCATGGGCACACAGGGCATAGGGGCGGCCATCGACGACGGACTGCTCAACATCGCCTTCCGCGTGCAGGGCTTCGAGACCGTGTTCTATGACGCGATGGGGAACGCTGTCCCCTACAAGAGCCAGGGCGCGGACTTCACCGACCAGCAAAGGGGGCAGATGCGCTCGCTCGCGCGCAACAAGCGGTTCTACATCACCAACATCCGCGCCACAGGCCCCGATGGCGTGGAGCGCACGCTCAGCGGTGCGATGGAGGTCATCGTCAGGTGACTTCACCTTGAGACCATGGGGTCATGTTGCTGTAAGGCATTTAGGTTGGAAGTAAGGTTATGAGGTTACTGTGTTGTCAGGTTGTAAGGGCGGATGGAAGGTCGCGCGGCACGGGAATTGTCCTGGAGGCGAAGCGGCCTTGGAACCCCAAGACCTGGAAGCGAAGCGACCATAAATATAAATGATAAAGTGTAATATGAGACGTGTATTCCTTCTCTTCTCTGCCATGGCACTTGTAGCGTGCATGGCAAGCGCGCAGCCGGCCAAGAGGCGTGTGGCCACGGCGGCTGGGGCAGGGCAGAAGACAGCGGCGCAGAATAAAGGCACCGACCGTGCCTCCATGCAGTTTCCCACATCGGCCGCCATGCCCGAGGATGTCGTGTGGAAGCGTGACATATACCGGCAGCTGGACCTCACAAGGGACAAGAACGCCCCGCTGTACTATCCCGTGGAGCCGCAGGGCAGGCAGGTCAACCTCTTCACCTACCTGTTCCGGCTGATTCTCACAGGCCGGGTGCCCGCCTACACCTACCAGCTCGATGGCAACGAGTCGTTTGAGGAGAAAAACAAGTTGGCCGTCAAGGAGATGCTCGAGCGCTATGGCATCTACTACGAAGAGAAGAACGGCAAGATACAGGTGGCCGACAGCGATGTGCCCAGTGCCGAAGCCACCCGCTATTACCTCAAGGAGAGTGTCTATCTGGACCAGCGCACGGGCACCTTCACCACGCGTGTGACAGCCCTGTGCCCCGTGCTCATGCGCGGAGCGGACGAGTTCAGCACCGAGGCCACGCCCTATCCGCTCTTCTGGGTGCGGTACAGCGACATTGCCCCATGGCTCTCCAGGTTGCCGGTGATGGGCAGCAACCTCAACAACGTGACCAACATGACGGCCGATGACTACTTCACCATGAACCGTTACGAGGGCAAGATATACAAGACCAACAACCTGCAGGGGCGTGTGCTGGCCAGTTATTGCAAGACCGACAGTGCCATGAGCCGCGAGCAGAAGAAGATAGAGAAGCAGCTCGCCGACTTTGAGGAAGTGGTGTGGGGACATCGTGCCGACTCCACCGACAGCGTCTCTGCCGTGGCGGCCAAGCCAGAGAAAGTGAGGCGCGCGGGCAGGCACCGGGAGACTGCCGTGCAGGCCGGGAGCAGCCGCCGGCGCGACACCAAGGCCGAGAAGGAACCCCGGCAGAAGGCCGAGAATGCCGCCCCCCGCGTGAGCGCGCGCCGCCAGCGCAGATAGTCTGCAAGAAAAACTCCAGCCAGGTGAGCCGCACCTGGCTGCATTGACTCCCGCAAGACATGCCCAAGTACGCCGATGTAGTGCTTCCCGTTCCCGTGGGCGACACCTTCACCTATGCCCTTCCCGCAGCCATGCAGGAGCGTGCGCGGGTGGGGTGCAGGGTGATAGTGCCCTTTGGCAACCGCAAGATATACAGCGCCGTCATCGTGCGCCTGCACGACACGAAGCCCGACTATGCCACCAAGGAGGTGCTCGAGCTGGCGGGTGACAGCCCGCTGGTGCTCCCCGCGCAGCTGCGCCTGTGGCGGTGGATAGCCGACTACTACCTGTGCGCCCTGGGCGACGTGTACAAGGCCGCGCTGCCTGCGGGGCTCAAGCTCGAGAGCGAGAGCCGTGTCATGTATGCCGATGACTTTACCGACCCCGACAGCCTCACACCCTCGGAGAGGCGCGTCTATGACCTCCTGGAACAAGAGCCCGTGCAGACCCTCGCGGCATTGCAGAAGCAGACGGGGCTGGCCTCTGTCCTCTCCCTGGTCAACCGCATGCTGGCCAAGGGCGCGGTGAGGGTCAAGGAGGAGGTGCGCCGCACCTACAAGCCGCGCACGCTGCCCTGCGTGCGCCTCACCCTGGAATACTTCGACGAGGCCACTCTGCGCGCCTTCTTCCTCTCCCTGCCTGCCAAGAGCAAGCAGCAGCAGTTGCTCACACGGTACATGCAACTCTCCTCCACCGGTGCGGCCCAGGTGCTGCAGAACTACAGCCTGCTCAAGGACGTGACCCGCGAGGAACTCATGGGCGACGGCACCGCAAGCCCCTCCACGCTCAACACCCTCAGGAAGAAGGGCGTGCTGGAGGTGTGGCAGAAGCCTGTGGGGCGGCTCCCGGAGAGCCAGTTACCTACCGAGCTTGTCATGCACCCCCTGAGCCAGGCGCAGCAACAGGCCATGGATGGCATCGAGGCTGCCTGGCGGACGCGGGACGTGTGCCTGCTGCATGGAGTGACCAGCAGCGGCAAGACCGAGGTGTATATCCACCTCATGCAGAAGGAACTGGAGCGTGGGCGGCAAGTGCTCTTCATGCTCCCCGAGATAGTGCTCACCACACAGCTGACCGACCGTCTGAGGCGCGTGTTCGGCGACCGCCTGGGTGTGTACCACTCCCGCTACCCCGACGCAGAGCGGGTGGAGGTGTATCAGAAGATGCTCTCCAGCCAGCCCTATGACATCATCGTGGGCGTGCGCAGCAGCATCTTCCTCCCCTTCCAGAGGCTTGGCCTTGTGATAGTGGACGAGGAGCACGAGACCAGTTTCAAGCAGCAGGACCCCGCCCCGCGCTACCATGCCCGCAACGCCGCCCTGGTGCTGGCTGCGCAGCAGGGGGCCAAGACCCTGCTGGGCACCGCCACACCCAGTCTGGAGAGCTATCGCAACGCCCTGGCAGGAAAGTATGGGCTGGTGAGGCTCACCACACGCTTCCGCGATGTGCAGTTGCCTCACATACAGGTGGTGGACGTGAAGGAGATGCGACGCAAGCGGCTCATGTCGGGCCCCTTCTCGCCCCAGCTCATCGACCTCATGCGCGAGGCCCTGCAGCACAGGCGGCAGGTGATCCTGTTCCAGAACCGCCGTGGCTATTCGCCCGTGGTGGAGTGCAACGTGTGCGGCTGGACTCCCAGGTGCGGGAAGTGTGACGTGAGCCTCACCTATCACCAGCGTCTCAGGCAACTGGTGTGCCACTATTGCGGCACCCCCTACCCGGTGCCCCTGCAATGTCCTGCCTGTGGGAGCAAGGAGATACGCCACGTGGGCTATGGCACCGAGCGCATCGAGGACCAGCTGGCCAAGGTGCTGCCCGAGGCACGCATCGCGCGTATGGACCTCGACACCACGCGCAGCCGCATGGCCTACGAGCAGATACTGCAGGACTTCCAGCAGGGCAAGACCGATGTGCTGGTGGGCACCCAGATGGTGACAAAGGGGCTGGACTTCGAGCGCGTGAGCGTGGTGGGCATCCTGGATGCCGATGGGATGCTCAGCCAGCCCGACTTCCGCAGCCACGAGCGTGCCTTCCAGATGATGGAGCAGGTGGCCGGGCGCGCGGGCAGAAAGGGCGGACAGGGACATGTCATCCTGCAGACGCGTGACGCACAGTCGCCTGTGGTGCAGCAGGTGGTGGAGCACAATTACCAGGCCATGTACGAGGCGCAGATGCAGGAGCGCGAACTCTTCAACTACCCGCCCCTGTGCCACCTGGTGAGCGTGTATCTGAAGCACCGCGACGAGCGCGTGCTCGACAGCCTGAGCAGGGACATGGCGCAGTGGGCCAGGCAGGTCTTCGGCGACCGTGTGCTGGGCCCCGACACGCCTCCCATCTCGCGTGTAAACCTGATGTATATCCGCAAGGTGCTGGTGAAGATAGAGCTCACGGCCTCGATGAAGGAGGCCCGCACCCGCCTGCGGCAGATACAGCAGTACCTGCTGGCACAGCCCCAGTACAAGAGCGCGCAGGTGTATTATGATGTGGACTGAATGAGTTTTTCCGGTACTATATTATATAAAGGCAACCATGGCGAATTTCGTGATCTCGTGCGGTGTGGCTCTTGCCTATAGCATCGCCTTCCTGCTTGTGTTTAATGCGTATGACAATGTTCTGCGCAGGCAGTCGTGTGCGCCGAGGAAGAGGATTCGCCAGGTGATGACCTTGTGGGGCGTGCACAGCCTCTTGCTCCTGCTCCTGGTGTGCTGGCTTCCCGAATACATGTCCTATATCATCCCGGCCGCGTTTTCATTGGTGCCGGCAGAGTATAGGATAGCCTGTGCGGACAAGGACACGGACGGCTCTTCGGGAGGGAGCGTTGGGTGACGTGGATCTTCCCTGGGCGTAAGGGCGAAAAAAGCGGTGCGGTGCGATGGCGGATGCGGCGCACTGCGATGGCCAACGCAGCGCGGTGCGATGGCGAATGCGGCGCGGTGCGTTTTTCCATGTGCTTTCCTGGGGAGCCCGGGGGACAGGAACTGTGGCGGTGCGGCCAAGGTCATGTCACGAGCCCGGCTTTGCTCCTTGGCCATCTCCGCTGGGGCTTTGCTGCCCTCCATGTGCGTCCGGGGTGGCCTCCTCGGGCTTCTTCGCCTCGTCGGGATACTGCACGCGGGTGTGGTAGATGGTCTTGAGCTTGGACTTGAGCACCTCCTTGGCTATCTCAATCTCCCGGAATGTGATGGGGCACATCTTGAAGTACCCTTCCCTCACCTGGCTGTCTATGACCTTCTCCACAAGCGCGCTCACGCTCTCCTCGGTGTATTCGGGCAGACTGCGTGACGCGGCCTCCACGGCGTCGGCCATCATCAGGATGGCCTGCTCCAGCGTGCTGGGGTTGGGGCCGGGGTAGGTGAAGAGCCTGGGGTCGGGCTCGCGGTCGGGGTACTTGTTCTTGTAGGAGATGTAGAAGTACTTGACCATGCTGGTGCCGTGATGCGTGGCGATGAAGTCCTTCACAGCCTTGGGCAACTTGTACTTGTCGGCCAGTTTCAGCCCGTCGGGCACATGGCGGATGATGATTTGTGCGCTCTTCTCGAACGGCAGGCCGTCATGCGGGTTCACGCCCGACTGGTTCTCGGTGAAGAACACGGGGTTCATCAGTTTGCCTATGTCGTGATACAGGGCTCCTGTGCGCACCAGTTGGCTCTTGGCCATCAGGTTGTTGGCCACCTCGGCGGCCAGGTTGGCCACCTGCATGCTGTGCTGGAAGGTGCCGGGCGCCTCCTCTGAGAGCCTGCGCAGGACGGTGTTGTTGATGTTGGAGAGCTCGACAAGGGTCACGTTGGACGTAAATCCGAAGATGCGCTCGACGGGTATGAGCAGCAGGTACGATATCATGGACAGTATGCCCGCGATGGTGAGGTAGATGTAAGTCCACTTGTCCAGCCCGTCGGTGCTTGCCAGATTGCCGTGTATGATATCCATGCACAGGTACGCTGCCAGCGACACGGCGGTCACCGCGATGGCCGCCCTCAGGAGGTCGGAACGCTGGTTGAGCTGCCTCAGGCTGTAGATGGCCACCAGTCCGGCCAGCGTCTCTGTGACCAGGAACTCGTAGGGGTGCTTGAGAGCCACGGCACAGGTGAGCAGCATGATGACGTGTGTGATGAACGCCGTGCGCGAGTCCATGAAGATGCGTATGAAGATGGGCAGTATGCAGTAGGGTATCACGTACACGCTCATGAGCGAGTGCTCCATCATGCCGTAGGTGATGAGCGGGAACACCAGGCTGAGCGACATGACCAGGGCCACGGTGCGCGTGCTGTCGAGATAGTCGCTCCGGAACTGCTGGAAGTAGCCAAAGAGCATCAGCACCATCAGTGTGGCATACATGAACTGGCCTGTGACAAGTGCCATGCGCTCGGCTGTGCTCTTCTCCCTTTCCCTCTGGTAACGTTCGAGCGACTTGAGCACGCAGTAAGTGTAGTTGTCCACAATCTGCCCTCTGTCCACAATCTTCTGCCCCACTTGCACCTGCCCCATGTAGGGCACCAGCGTGTTGTCCACCTCCTGCCTTTGCTGTTGCGACTTGGCGGCGTCGTATGACAGGTTGGGCCGCAGGTACCTGGTCAGGTCGCATGCCCCCAGGGCCTTGTGTGTGAAGCGCGTGCTGTCCCCCTCTTCCATCATGTACTCATAGGCGGTCTTCTCCGTGAAGACCTGCCGCAGCGGCTTCGCGCCGGCCTCGTTCTGCCAGAAGAGCCTCACGAAGGCCGTCTTCTCCTGCAGCAGGCGGTCGTAGTCCTCGGTCTCCATCACCCCTCTCTGGTACACCTCGGACAGTTTCCTCAGCAGGTGAGCCAGGTAATAGTGCGGCACCGTCTTCCTGGAAAGGCTTGCGAAATCCCGCTTGAGGGCCTCCGTCATCGAGTCCCTCACGGTGGGGTCTTGCTGGAAGTATGGCTCATAGAAGCGGTGCAGGCTGTCCCGCTCGCGCTGGAGCACCTCGTCGGGCTTGAATACGGGGAAGCTGTCCTTGGCGATGAGTGGACTGTCGTCCCACGGTTCCCCTTTCTTATAGGTCATTTCGTTGACCGTGTCCTTGGGCATCACTGTGCCCAGGACAACTATTGAGGCCAGTATGGTGAGTGCCCTCAGGAAGATCTCCCTTGGCGCCAGTTTGCGCCTGTGATTGAATCTGCTCATCTTTTCCGCGTGTTTTGCCGGGAGTCCCCGACCCCCTCCTTGTGCTTTGCAAAAATACGAAAAAACCCCAGTCATTTGGGAAAAAAGCGGTAATTTTGCACGAAACAAGTGTCACGAACTTATGTCTGAGAGAAAAGTGAGGGCGCGTTTCGCCCCCAGTCCCACAGGCCCGCTGCATATAGGGGGCGTAAGGACAGCCCTTTACAACTACCTTTTCGCCCGCCAGCATGGTGGTGACCTGATATTCCGGATAGAGGACACCGACTCCACGCGCTTTGTTCCAGGGGCAGAGGAGTATATACAAGAGGCTTTCAAATGGCTCGGCATCACCTTTGACGAGGGCGTGGGCATTGGCGGGGAGCATGGCCCCTACCGCCAGAGCGAGCGCAGGGACATCTACCGCAGGTATGTGCGCCGGCTGCTGGACAGCGGCAAGGCGTACATCGCGTTTGACACCCCGGAGGAGCTCGGGGCCAAGCGCGCCTCGGTGGAGAACTTCCAGTACGACGCCTCCACCCGCATGCAGATGCGCAACTCGCTCTCTCTCCCGCCCGGAGAGACCAAGGCCTTGATGGAAGAGGGGCACCAGTATGTGGTGCGCTTCCTGGTAGAGCCGGGGCGCGATGTGACCGTACACGACATCATACGCGGGGACGTGCATGTCAGCAGTGACATCCTGGACGACAAGGTGCTCTACAAGAGCGCCGACGACCTGCCCACCTATCATCTGGCCAATATCGTTGATGACCACCTGATGGAGATTACCCACGTAATCCGTGGCGAGGAATGGCTGCCCAGCGCCCCCCTGCATGTGCTCCTCTACGAGGCTTTCGGGTGGCAGGACACCATGCCCCGGTTTGCCCACTTGCCCCTGCTGCTCAAGCCTGTGGGCAATGGAAAGCTCAGCAAGAGGGATGGTGACAAACTGGGCTTCCCCGTGTTCCCCCTGGAGTGGCGTGACCCCAAGAGCGGCGAGGTGAGCAGCGGCTACCGCGAGCAGGGCTATCTGCCCGGGGCCGTGCTCAACTTCCTGGCCCTGCTCGGCTGGAATCCCGGCAACGGGCAGGAGATCATGTCGCTTGACGAGATGGTGCGGCTCTTTGACCTCAGCAAGTGCTCCAGGAACGGGGCCAAGTTTGATTACGTCAAGGCGGCGTGGTTCAACCACCAGTACCTGCTGCGCCAGCCGGACTCCGCATGGGTCCCCTCCTTCGACGCGCTGCTTCGCCGGCAGGGTGTCATCGCCACGGCCGCCCAGGAGGAGGCCGTGGTGAGGATGATGAAGTTCAAGGTCATCGAGTATGTGGACAAGCTGGGCAACAGGCACAAGCGCAATGTCAGTTTCGTGAGTGACCTGTGGCCCCTGACGCGGTTCTTCTTCGTTGCGCCCACAGAGTTTGACACCAGCGACAACTTTGTCCGCAAGAACTGGCAGGAGACCACGGCGCGGGAGATGTCCCGGCTGGCCGATGTGCTCGCTGGGGTGGTGGACTTCACGGCAGAGGGGCTCAAGGCGGCTGTTGACCCCTGGGCCGAGAGCACGGGCCTGCGCCCGTGGAACGCCTGGCGCATCTGTCTGGTGGGAGCCGGCCAGGGCCCCGACATGTATGAACTGGCAGCCTTCCTGGGCCGTGACGAGACCCTGTCCCGCATGAGACACGCAATAGACACGCTGGGCTGACATGTACACACTCGCCATATATCTCTACACGCTGTGCATCATCCTGGTGTCCCCCTTTCACCGCAAGGCGCGCGCGATGCTCAAGGGACGGCTCAAGACCTTCATCATCTTGCGCAGGAAGGTTGACAAGAGCAAGCGTTATGTGTGGTTCCACGCCGCTTCCCTGGGCGAGTTTGAACAGGGGCGCTCGCTCATGGAACGCTTCCGCAGCCGGCATCCCGAGTTCCAGATACTGCTCACCTTCTTCAGCCCGTCGGGCTACGAGGTGCGCAAGAACTACGAAGGAGCCGACATCGTGTGCTACCTGCCCATGGACACGCCGGGCAATGTGGCCAGTTTCCTGCGCCTGGTGAAGCCGGAGATGGCTTTCTTCATCAAGTACGAGTTCTGGTACAACATGATACACGCCTGCCACAAACACGGCATCCCGGTATATAGCGTGAGCAGCATCTTCCGCCCGGACAAGGTATTCTTCAGGTGGTACGGGAGGCGTTACGCGCGCGTGCTCAAGATGATCACTCACTTCTTTGTGCAGGACGAGGAGTCGGCGCGGCTGCTTGCCACCAAGGGTATCAGGGACAATGTGACCATTGTGGGGGACACCCGGTTTGACCGCGTGCTTGACATCTGCCGTCGCGCCAAGGAACTGCCCCTGGTGGAGAAGTTTGTCTCCAACGCCGACAAGGTGCTTGTCGTGGGCAGCAGCTGGCAACCCGACGAGTCGCTCATCCTTCCTTATTTCAACCAGCATCCCCGTCTGAAGCTCATCCTTGCGCCCCACGTCATCAGCGACGAGCGCCTGCGCCAGATTAAGGAGAAGCTCAAACGCCCTTCGGTGTGCTATACCGAAGCCAGGATGGAGACAGTGGCCCAGGCCGATTGTCTGATAGTCAACTGTTACGGACTCTTGAGCAGCATCTACCGGTATGGGCATGTGGCCTATGTAGGGGGCGGGTTCGGCGCGGGCATACACAACGTGCCCGAGGCGGCCGTGCATGGTGTGCCCGTGCTCATAGGCCCCAACAACAAGGGATTCCGTGAGGCCCAGGATCTCCTGCGCATGGGCGGATGCTTTGAGATAACGGGAAGCACGCTCTTCAATGCCGTGATGGACCGCCTCTTGGAGGACGACCAACTGAGGCAGGCGCGTGGGGCCATCGCCCATAAGTATGTGGCATCCAATGCGGGAGCCACCGATATGATACTCCATACCTTGGGCTTGTAGCCGGAGCAGCGGCCCTGCGGACGTTGTGTGTACGAGTCCCTTCGTGGCCTACCCGGCTGCTACAGGCACCCACATTGTCAGGACGGCTTTTCCGTCGCGCCACACTCCCCCATTTGTCTGGCCAGGGCAGGAAGGCCATCGCATGCGGCTGTGTTCGTCAATGCATGCGGCTGCATTCGTCATCGCATGCGGCTGCGTTCGTCATCGCATGCGTCTGCATTCCTTTTTCAACCTGGTTGGTTCGTTCCGGGGAACTCCGTGCAGCATGATGCCGGCTGTCTCCATGAAGCCCGTCTGCGAGGAGTGCAGGCAGGCGGGAACGGGCAGAAAAGGGTACCTGAAGTCGGAAAAAACACGCTTCTGTGGCATTTTCTCCCTCCCTGCAGCTTTGTCCCAAGCAAATTTGCTATCTTTGCGGTGTCCACGGAAGTGAGGCAGGCAGGTGTCCGTGACCCAGTCATGCACTTGCCTTGATGTGTCATCCAATATCAAGAAAAGAGCTTATGAGCAGCAACACATTACTTGTTGTGAAAGCCGCATGTGCCATTCTGGTGGGTGCGCTCCTTATTGCCAGCCCAGGAGACTACACCAAATTGATGGCGCAGATTATTGGCGGAGTGATTCTGGTTACGGGTCTGGTGCCTATGGTGGGCTTCTGGTTCCCCGCCCCGTCCGGGCCGATGCGGCTCGTCTTTCCAGTCGCGGGCGTGGGCTGCGTGCTTCTGGGGCTGATGCTCATTCTGTATCCCGGCACGTTTGTGCGTGCGCTGATGTACATGTTGGCGGTGCTATTCCTTGTTGGCGGTGTCCATCAGCTGGTGTCGCAGTTGAGCGTGCGCGGCATGCTGCCCATGCGCTGGGGGTCACTGCTCCTGTCGCTGGCACTTGTCCTGCTGGGTGTCATTATCCTGGCTTATCCCATGCGGTCGGCCTCGGTGCCCTTTTTCCTGCTGGGGCTTGGCTGTATCGCCTATGGCGCAGTGGAGTTGCGCCGTTTCCTGGGGCGCATCCTGGGCGGGCGCGGGAGCAGGCATGAGGACGAGTACGTCGATTACGAGGAGATAATCGACGAGGACACCATACGCAAGTAGTCCTCTCCGAAGATGAACATGTGTCCCTCCTCCCTGAATCCGAGGGACTCATACAAGTGTTTGGCACCCGTGTTCCCGGGCGCGCAGGCCAGTATGGCAGGCCGCCCCATGCGGGCAGCGTCGGCCTGTGCGCAGGCCAGCAGGCGGCGCGCTATGCCCCTTCCCCTCCATGGGGGGAGCACGGCCAGGCTGTCGAGGTAGTACTCCCCATCGCGTGTCTCATCGTCCATCCTGTCCACGTCAAACGTGACGAACTCCTCCAGCAGGGCGAATGTGCGTGCCCTGCGCTCCCGGTAGCCCTCGCCCACGTAGGCCACCAGCGCGCCGACGGGTTGGCCTCCGGCATTGACAGCCAGGCGTGTGTGGCGCCAGCTGTACAGCGTGTCGTCGCGCCGGCACACGGCCGTCAGCTGCTTCAGCAACGCCCTGTCCCTGTCTGTCTTGTGGCCCTCGCAGACCCGTTCCATGAGCGCGCCGCCCACGGCCTCGGCCACCACCAGCGCCACAAAGGCCGCGTCCATGGCGGTGGCCATCCTGTATGTGATTTTCTCCATGCTTGTGTGCTTATGTCTGGACAAAGTTACCGCTTTTGTGCCGCAGGCTTGTGTGCCATGAGGAAAAAAGTGTTAACTTTGCCTGGAAGATAGCTTGCAGATACACGACTTACCAATTCAATAGACCTATGAAAATGAAACGATTCACAGCGCAGATGCTGCTTGCGGTACTGTGCGGCTCGGCCGCGACAGCCCAGCGGCTCGACATCACACTCACGGACAACAGCGTGGTGTCCTACGATGTGTCACAAATCCAGTACATGGAGGTGATGCCCCAGGGCGAGCCTGGCCAACTGGACGGCTACTGGTACCTGGGCTACCGTGTGATGGGAGGCAGCACCGTGCACTATGACGGGTCGGAGAAGTTGACTTTCAGCGGCACCGTGCTCAAGTGGCTGAAGAGCAGCGGCGAGGAGGTGTATGACCTGGAATACAGCGAGGACAAGAAGTCATTTGACGCCGTGTCGCGCTCCACGGGCAGGAAGACCACCTACACCATTGCCGCCAACGAGAGTGACCTGATGGTGCTCAAGACGGGGACTGTGTGGAGATACTTCTATAAGTCGGCCACAGCGGCGCGCGAGGTGTCCGAGGTGGAGAGTTTCCCGAACCGCGCCGAACTGGCCACAGCCGAGCAGGTCATAGCGAGATACAAGAGCGGGTCGTCCAACTCCACCAAGACACCCATGGGCAGGCACTTCGAGAGTTTTGGGGCCGCCACCGACGAGGACAAGGCGTGGCTCGCCGATGCCGGCAACCAGCCATCGTTTACGGTGGGCAATTACAACAAGTGGACGGCCAAGGCGGTGAAGCTCTATCCCTATACGGATCCCACTCCGGCCGATGTCAACCAGCACGCCATAGGCAACTGCTGCATGTGCGCCGTGCTGGCGTCATTCGCCTATATGTACCCGGCCTTCATAAAGGACATCATCACGCAGGAGGGCAACAAGTACTCTGTGAAGATGTATGACCCGAAGGGCAACCCCGTGACCGTGGTGGTCGACAACAAGTTCCTGTGCGACGGCAACGGCAACCTGGCACAGTGCACGGGCAAGAACAATGCCGTCACCTGGGCCACGGTGCTCGAGAAGGCACTCATGAAATGGGAGACACGATTTGGCTGCAACGGCATCGAAGGCATCGGCACCGAGCATGCCGCCCCTCCATTCACCGGATGCGGCAACAGTTTTGCCATCACTCCAGGCACGCTCTATCCGGGCGAGATGCAGAAGGTGGTGGACTGGGCCATGCGGAACGGCATGGTGGGCGTGGGAGGCTTCAACAAAGGCGGGCTCGTGTGCGGCACCCTGGAGAGCGTGACAGGGCACGCCTTCACGCTCATGTACACCAGTTCGCCCGACAAGTACCTGTGGACGATGCGCAACCCCTGGGGCAATGGCAGCGTGGACGGGAAACTGGAGATTCCCAACAGGCGAGCCATCCAGAAGACCATCGACTTCCGCCTGGTCTATCCCGGAGCCGCTGAACCGTTCCTGAAGGAAGGACTGGGTGGGTACACCGTGCCCAAGTGGACTCCCCGGAAGTCTGACCTGGGCGTGGACAAGAGGCTGCTTCGCCAGTGCGGCATAGAGCACTACGGGCCCATTGACGAGGTGGACGATGACGCTGCCGCCGAGGCTTCCACCGCCGACGGGGTGGAGTAGCACCGTGGCTGCCAGGCACAAGGCGGCACCAGCCCGTGGGCATGAACCCCGCAGGCTGGTGCGCTCATATAAACAGAACGACCAATGACGATGATTAAGGATTACCACAAGACGGCCATCATTGCAGGCGAGCGCAAGGTGAGTTATGCCGAGATGCTCAGGCGCGTCACTCTATTCGCAAGACAGACACCCCAGGAAGCGGGAGCCAGGACTGTAATATTCAGCAAGAACCGCGAGGGCTGGCTGTATGCCTTCTTTTCGGTGTGGCTGAACAGGGGCATCGCCGTCCCGGTGGACGCCACATCCACTGTGGACGAGCTGGCCTATATGTTGCATGACTGCCGCCCTGCCTGTGTGTGGACCACGCGCAAGCGTCTCGACACCTTGCGCCCTGCTGTGGAGAAGGCCGGCATAAGCCCCAGGATCCTGCTCATCGAGGATTTCGAACATGCCGATGACACCGGCATGGAACCTGCCGACATACGCTACGACGGCCCCGACACCGCGCTCATCATATACACGTCGGGCACCACCGGGTCACCCAAGGGCGTGATGCTCTCCTTTGCCAATCTTTTCGCCAACATCAGGGGAGTGTCTGACGAGGTGCCCATCTTCAACGAGCACCGCCGCACCATGATACTCCTGCCCCTGCATCATGTGCTCCCCCTGCAGGGAAGCATGATTGCTCCCATAGTGCGCGGGGGTGGCGTGGCCATCTGTCCCAGCCTGTCGGGCAAGGATGTCATGGACACCCTGTGCCGCGGGCAGGTGTCCATCGTGATTGGCGTGCCCCGCCTGTGGACATCCATATACACCGGCATCAAGAAGAAACTGGACGCGCACCTGGCCACCCGCATGCTCTTCAGCCTGTGTGCGAAGGTTGGAAGCCGCTCGCTCTCACGCCTGGTGTTTGGCAGTGTCAGGAAGAAGATGGGCGGGCACATCGACTATCTGGTGAGCGGGGGAGCGGCCCTCGATGTCGAGGTGGGACGCGGGCTGCGCACCCTGGGGCTGGATGTGCTCGAGGGTTATGGCATGACCGAGACGGCTCCCATCATAGCCTTCACGCGCCCCGGCGACATCATTCCCGGCTGTGTGGGACTTCCGCTGCCGTCGGTTGAGTGCAAGATTGTGGACGGCGAACTCTGTGCCAAGGGCCCCAATGTGATGCAGGGCTACTGGGGGAAGCCCGAGGAGACGGCCAAGGTGATTGACGCGGATGGCTACATACACACCGGCGACCTTGCCCGCATGGACGAGAAAGGGCGCATCTACATCACCGGGCGCAAGAAGGAAACCATTGTCCTGAGTAATGGCAAGAACGTGCAGCCCGACGAGATAGAGTTCAAACTGGAGAAGAATGCCGACCTGGTGCGCGAGGCCGCCGTGGTGCAGGACGGCGACATGCTGCGCGCCATCATCGTTCCGCAGGAGAAATGGGCTTTCGGGAAGACCGAGCAGGAGCAGGAGCAGACGCTCAAGAAACTCGTGCTGGAGCCCTACAACGCCGCCTCCCCCGGCTACAAGAGGGTGCTGGGGCTCTTTGTATATCATGGTGACCTGCCCCGCACCAGGATGGAGAAACTGCAGCGGTTCAAGCTCAAGGCCATCCTGGAGGCAGGCCGCCACGACTGCGGCACGCGGGACAGCCAGGCGGTGGAGCCCACCTATCCCGAATACCAGATACTGAAGAAGTACATACAGGACGAGAAGCACGTGCCGGTGCACCCCACCGACCACCTGGAGACCGACCTCGCGTTTGACTCCCTCGACAAGGTCGGGCTGCAGGACTTCATCGAGAACACCTTCGGGATGAAAATCAACGCCGATGAGATGGGCGGCATAGCCAATGTGACGGCCCTGGCCGAAATGGTTGTCGACGGCAAGACGCGCATGGAGGTGGAGCAGATTGACTGGCACACGCTGCTTGCCAGGTCGGCCGGGCATCTCACGCTGCCCACCGCCTCGTGGCGCTACCCGTTCCACATACGCCTGGCCAGGCTCTTCTTCAGGCTATACAACCGGCTTTCCATCACCGGCACGGAGAACATCCCCGCCCACGGCCCCTTTATCCTGGCCGCCAACCACCAGAGTTACCTCGACGGACTCCTGGTGCTGACGGGCCTTTCGCGGAGTACTGTGAGCCAGTGCTATTTCTATGCCAAGGAGGACCACTTCCGCTCTGCCATGAGGCAGAGGATAGCGCGCCGTCACAATGTGATACTGATGGAGCGCGCCAACCTCAAGGACTCAATCCTCAAGATGGCCGAGGTGCTCAGGCAGGGCAAGAACGTGGTCATCTTCCCCGAGGGTTCACGCACACATGACGGGAAGGTGGGCGCTTTCAAGAAGACTTTTGCCATCCTGAGCAGGGAACTGGGCGTACCGGTCGTTCCGGTGCGCATCAGCGGGGCCTACGCGGCCATGCCACGCGGCCATGCCCTTATAAGCCCCAGCCACATCAGCGTGCGCTACCTGCCCGCCGTGCAGCCTTCGCCCGGAAAGGACTATGGCGAGCAGGCCGAGGAAATCCGCTCCATGATAGCCAATGGCTGAGAAGGGCAACACCTGGACTCACCTGGCAGGGGTCGTGTTCGCGCTCTCCTGTGCCTGGATGGCGTGTCCGGCCGCGCGGCTCGGATGGCAGATGGCACTCGGTGTCAGCCTGTTTGTCGTGGGAATGTTCCTCATGTTTCTCTCCAGCACCCTCTATCACTGGATGCCGCAGGGCAGGGTCAAGGACGTGCTGCGCCGCTGCGACCATATCAGCATCTATCTGATGATAGCCTGCAGTTACTCACCCCTGCTCATCGGTGTCGTGGGTGGCTGGGCAGGCTGGTCGCTCTTTGTCCTGCAGTGGGTGCTTGTGGCGGCTGGTACGGTGTACAAGATAAAGGCTCTCGGACGCTATCCCCGCCTCTCGCTTGCCGTCTATCTCGTGATGGGGTGGAGCGTGCTGCTCGTTGCCCCGCAGGTGGTGAGCCGCATCAGCCCGCTTGTCGGTGCCCTGCTGCTGGCCGAGGGGATTTTCTACACATCGGGCACCTGGTTCTTCGCCCACGATGCGCACCCCCGCTATCATGCCGTCTGGCATGTGTTTGTGCTCCTGGGTGCCATGGCGCACACGGGCGCGGTGCTGTGCCTGCTTTATCCGTAGTGCCCGCCCGTCCCTCGTAGGTGACCGTAAAACATTCTTTCGTACATTAAGATATGAGCAAGAAGTATCGTGTCGCGGCCGCAGCGCTGGTGCTGGTGGCACTCCTGGCCGGTGGCGGGCTGTGGCTTGCCAGCGGCTATATGCTCTCCTACTCGCTCTGCCCGGTGCGGGACAGGTATGACGCGCGGGGCGCGATGGAGAGGAACGCCAGGGAGTATCCCTGGCAGAAGGACTGGCTCGACAGCCTGCGTGACCACCATGGCCTGCATGACCTGGGCACGTTCAGCCCCGTGTCCGGCACTCCGCTGCATGCCGTGTATCTGCCTGCCCCCTCTCCCACCAGGCGCACCGCCCTGCTGGTGCATGGCTACGGCTGCTGTAGCCTGGACATGCTGCACATCGCCTACATCTACCACCACCTGCTGGGCATGAACGTTCTCATGCCCGACCTGTACGGGCACGGGCAGAGCGGTGGAGACCACGTCAACATGGGATGGCTCGACAGGCTGGATGTCCTGCGGTGGTCGGCTGTGGCCGACAGCCTTTTCGGCGGAGGCACGCGCATGGTGCTGCACGGCATCTCGATGGGTGCCGCCACGGTGATGATGCTTTCGGGCGAGCGCACCCCCTCTTGTATATGCGCGTATGTGGAGGATTGTGGCTACACCGGCGTGTGGGACGAGTTTGCGGGCGAGTTGCGCGCGCGCTTCCGCCTGCCGGCGTTCCCGCTCATGCACACCACGTCCTGGCTCTGCCTTCAGCGTTACGGATGGAGTTTCCGTGAGGCCAGCAGCCTTGGCCAGGTGGCGCGGTGCCCCCTGCCCATGCTCTTCATCCACGGGGGCGAAGACACCTTCGTGCCCACCGGGATGGTCTATCGCCTGTATGCCGCCAAGCCCCGGCCCAAGAGGATATGGGTGAGTGAAGGCAGCGGGCATGCCCGCTCCTATGCCGACAATCCCGGTGAATACACCCGCAGGGTCGCCTCCTTCGTGAGCGAGTACGTCCCGCAGGACCGCCCTGCCGATACCCTTGGCCATGAACAGTGACATCCTGCACCCTTTGTGCCAGGCCATACAGGAGCGTATGCTCAGCCGTGGCCTCACGCTCAGCACGGCCGAGAGTTGCACGGGTGGTGGCATGGCGGCCGCCCTGACCTCGGTGGACGGGTCGTCGGGCTACTTCCAGGGCGGGCTGGTGGCCTACCAGAACGAGTTGAAGGAGCGGTTCCTGGGTGTGAGCGAGGCCGACATCCTGCGCTACGATGTGGTGAGCCGGCCTGTGGCTGAGCAGATGGTGAGGGGTGCCTGTGCCCTGTTCCACACCCATTGTGCCATTGCCTCCACGGGCTACACAGGCCAGGGCAATGGCCCCATTCCGCAGGGGACGGTGTGGATAGCCTGGGGCACGGGCACCGAGGTGCACTCCGTGTGCCTGAGGGGCAATGAGGGGCGCGAGGCCAATGCCGCCCGTGCGGTGGCCGCCGCGCTGCGTCATTTCAAGCTTTGGCTGGAGGAGAAAGACAGCCAGTGCGTCATGCCGTGAAGAAAAAGCGCGTAAAAAGTTTTGTCCATAAGTGAAAATGCCATACCTTTGCACTGCAAAAGCAAGGATGGCGGGATAGCTCAGCTGGTTAGAGCGTCGGATTCATAATCCGAAGGTCAAGGGTTCAAGTCCCTTTCCCGCTACTTGCAGGATGCGATTCAGTTTGTTCCCCGGGGGTGTCACATGCCGTCGGGGATTGTTTTTTCGAGGCCCTGCTATCGGATGGGTATGCTTCGGAGGCCGTGTGCACGAAAGCATGCGTGCGGAGACCTTCCGGTGGCGGGCAGAAAGGAGAGGAAATGATCACATTGCGCGAACTGTACCGTATAGGTCACGGCCCCAGCAGCAGCCACACCATGGCTCCCCGGCACGCGGCCGAGATTTACTTGCGCCGGCATCCCGAGGCCGCTTCCTTCCATGTCACGCTTTACGGGAGCCTGGCAGCCACGGGGCGTGGGCACCGTACCGACTGGGCCATTTACACCATCCTGGGCGAGGAGCGCACCACCTTCACCTGGAAGCCGCACGTGTTCCTGCCCTTTCATCCCAACGGCATGACCTTCAGTGCCGTGGATGCCGAGGGACGGGAGTATGACTCCTGGACGGTGTTCAGCATCGGCGGCGGCGCGCTGGCCGAGGAGGGAAAGCAGGCCATGTCGCTCCCCGAGATTTACGGGATGAACCACGCTACGGACATCCTGCACTGGACGCAGGCGACAGGCAAGACCTTCTGGGAATATGTCGATGACTGCGAGGGGCCTGGAATATGGGGGTATCTGGCCGAGGTGTGGCATGTGATGAGGGAGGCGGTGGAGCGCGGCCTTGAGCATGAGGAAGTCCTGCCGGGCGGCCTGAACCTGCGGCGCAAGGCGTCCAGCTACTACACCAAGGCCGAGGGCTACCAGCCCAGCATGCGCAGCAGGGGGCTTATCTTTGCTTACGCGCTGGCCGTCATAGAGGAAAACGCGGGCAGCGGCCTTATCGTCACGGCGCCCACCTGTGGCAGTTGCGGTGTGCTGCCCGGCGTGCTCTATCACATCTGGAAGAGTCGCCAGGTGTCTGAGGTGCGCGTCTTGCGCGCCCTGGCCACTGCGGGCCTCTTCGGCAACATAGTGAAGACGAATGCCAGCATCAGTGGGGCGGAGGTGGGTTGCCAGGGCGAGGTGGGTGTGGCATGTGCCATGGCGGCCGCAGCCGCGAGCCAACTGTTCGGCGGTTCGCCTGCACAGATAGAGTATGCGGCCGAGATGGGCCTGGAGCACCACCTGGGGCTCACCTGTGACCCGGTGGGCGGGCTGGTGCAGATACCCTGCATCGAGCGGAACGCCTACGCGGCCGCCCGCGCCATGGATGCCAACTCCTTTGCCATGTTCTCCGACGGCACCCACCGTGTGAGTTTCGACCGCGTGGTGGAGGTGATGAAGACCACCGGCCACGACCTCCCCAGCCTGTACAAGGAGACCAGCGAGGGCGGCCTGGCACGCGACTATCACCAGATGTAGGCATGCGGATTTCATCAGAGAAAGAACGCGAAGAGGGAGGCTGGCGTGATATAAAACGTCAGCCTCCCATGTTTTTTCTCTTTCTATGACTTTGTTGTCGCATAAAAGCCTTAAATTTGCAGTGGATGTGGCATGTACGCATCCAGTCTTATCGGAAAAGAAGAAGCGTTATGCGCATCAAGTATTTGGAAACGTAGGAAATTTTCAACTGCATACTCAGATGGCATAGTGGTTCTCACGCTTAGCGTGGGCTGCTATTACTATATCTGTATGCAAGGTTTCCTACGACCTCCAAATAAAGACGTGGCATTGCAGTTCCACGCTTCTGCGTTTTAACAAATGCCTTGGAGGGACTGGAAAGGCGAAGGAGTTTTAGTTATGAAAAGAGGTTTGTTCTATGTGGTAGTCCTGCTCTCTGTTTTTTGCATTGCTTCGTGCTCAACCCCAGAAGATAAAGCCAAGGCTTTAGTGAAGAAGCATGTGGAGAGTCGCTTGTATCATCCGGAAACGTATGAGTGTGCCGAAATAAAGGTTGACAGCGCGTTCTCTCCTTTTGCTGACCCTGCTTTTCTTGAAAAGGTGACGAAGTTAAAAGAGTTGTCGGACCAGGTGAAAGAGTGTGAGTCTGCTATTGACCATGAAAAGTCACTAATCTCCAGTGAACGCTCTTCCATGGCGATTTACGGAGGTTATTATGCTTCGTATATGGGACGAAGCAAATACAACCTGCATAAGGAGGAGCTTGAGGAACATCAGCAGAAGTTGAAAGAAGAACTTGAGAAGAAGGAAGCGGTGGAGCTTGAACAACACAGCTTGTATGAAGGCATAAAGAAAAAGGCTTTGGAGAAGCCGCGCTTCATAGGATATGTTATCGGTCATAGCTACCGTGCCAAAAATAATGCAGGCCAAACGGTCTTTGGTGGTGGAGCGTATTTGGTGGATTCTGAAATATCAAACATACTTTGGTATCACGATACGGAAGACGAAGAGTTTAGTGCCATAATGGAGTTAGTTCGGCAGATAAGAGAGGATATAGCAAAGGGAGAGTGAAGTGGGAAGGCGAATTGATGCCAAAAGTGAATGGAAGCAAGTGTATGGAGAGACTCCATCGGGAACTGCTCACCGGGCTGGCTGCATTAGAACTCATACGCAGTTGCCCCTTTCGCTTGTTCCCAGTGGCTGCTTGAGGTGAGCACCGAGCAAACTTGCTGATTCGGCTATGTCTGCTTCCCTGTTTGGGGACCTCCCCCTCCCGCTCAGAAGTCGGGGTCCAGGATGGAGCGTGTGGGGCGCATGGGCAGCGGCCTTCCAGTGGGGTCGGCAGGGTAGGGGGGCGTGCCGTTCTCGCGTGTGAAGCTCAGTCCTATCTCCACCCGCAGCTTCTCGCTCGCGTTGATGCCCAGCTGTGCGCCCACGGTGGTGCGCGGCTGGTCGAGGAAGGGCATCTGCGGCGCGCCCGCCTGGTGGCCGCCTATCGCGCCAAAGTCATGCATGACAAAGCCGCTCAGGTTCACGCGGTCATTGAACCGGTAATCCACCAGTCCGCACACGCCCACGCTGTTCACCTGTCTGCCCCACAGGCGGTAGTTGGAGAAGTAGCCGCCCACCGCCGCGCTCCACTTGCCGTCCTGGCTCAGCGGCAGGCAGTACATGGCCGCGATGTCGGTGAAGAACGAGGCTCCCCGCCATGGGTTTCCGCGCCCCCATCCCACGCGCACGCCGGCCCCTATCTGCGCGTTGAGTCCCTGGTGCAGGTCCCATCCGCCCCAGGCATAGCCCATCCACGGCATGCTGGTCACGGCGGTGTCATTGAGGCATGGTGTGTAAGTGGGGGATGTGCCGTCCTGGGCCCGTGTGCTGCGTATGCGCGGTGTGCGCATGCCCTCGTCGGCCGGACGCGTGTATGGGACGGAGTCCGCCGTCTCCTGCGCCTTGGCGGTCACGGAGTGGAGAGCCAGCACCACCAGGCTGGCCGTTATGAAGCTTATCTTTCCCATAGGCGGCAAATTTACGCATAATTCCTTGTTCCGTATCCTGCGGAATGCGTTTTGCAACATAATTTTAACATTTTTAAGCGTCCGTGCCGTTCCTTTGCTCTTTTCGGGGCATGGCTCCTCCATGTGTCCGGGACAAGCCCCGTGGGTTTTCCGTGCGGGACAGGAGTGGCATGTGACGGTCTCTTTCCAGGCAGGCGATTGTAATTCCCTGGGGCGAATACTGGAGTAAGGTTCTGTCAGTCAGTGTGCTGTCATGTGTGGCAGAGACGGCAACCCTTTTTCGCGGCAGAGGGGCGTCTGTGTGGATTCCCCCGTGTCACATGTGTGTCGCGGGTTTCTTCCTGGGTTCGGCATGCCGATTCCCGAAGAAAAAGCAGGCGGTATAGTGCGCGAAATTGATTTATATCAAGAAAATGACAAATGCCATTCATTTTTTTGGGAAAACCTTTGCGCGAATGAAAACACCGTTGTAACTTTGCGGTGCAAAAGGAAAAGAAAAGATCGGTTTGACAGATAACGGAGATTGTTAGTTTTAGTTAGTTTTTAGGTTAATAAAGATTGTTAGTTAGAAGAAGCTGCCCGTGAGAGTCGCTTCTTTTTTCTTTTCTAACCCTAAGACGAGAGATCTGCGTCAGGAAAGGTGCGTTGCCCCAGGTCGGGCGGCGCACCGTTTTTGGTTTGTGGAAGCCTCCCCGCCCGCCCGCCGGTAAGGGCGTGTGTTCTGTGGCGGCGTGGCTGTTGGCCTTTGGCATCCGCGTGCTGTGGGGAGGTGCGGGCTTCCAGCGAAACCTTGGCAGACCTGCTTGGCCCCCTCCCCAATGTGGGATGGGGATGAATGCCCCTGGCGTCTGTCCGCCCGTCTGGCGGGTTTGGATGTCAACCGCAGCGGCATGCGTTGGCGATTGCAGCGGCATGCGTTGTCAATTGCAGCGGCATGCGTTGGCGGTCGCGGCGGCATGCGTTGGCGATCGCGGCGGCATGCGTTGGCGGGAGCGGTGGCAGGAATGGGCTCCTCCTCCCTTGTGGGATGCGGGCGAGACTCTTATTGCTTGCCTGTTATGCTGTGGAAAAGCGAAAATGTTATACCTTTGCAAGCAAGTGCATTCCTGCATGCGCGCACGCACATATAATAATGAGGATATTCAAGAGGCTCGACATATTCATTCTGAAGGACTATCTGCTGCTCTTCGCGGGTACGTTCTTCATTTGCCTCTTTATCTTCATGATGCAGTTCATGTGGCGATATGTCGAGGAACTCGTGGGCAAGGGGCTTTCGCTGGGCGTGCTCGCCAAGTTCTTTTTTTACAGCGGGCTCACCCTGGTGCCCATGTCCCTGCCCATGGCCGTGCTGCTCGCGAGCCTCATCTCGTTCGGCAACATGGGCGAGCGGCTGGAGCTCCTGGCCATGAAGGCCAGCGGCATCCCCCTGGTGCGTATCCTGCAGCCAGTGCTCATTTTCGCGCTCTGCGTGTGCCTGGGCAGCTTTTATTTCCAGAACCATGTAGGCCCCGAGGCCACCAAGCAGCTGGCGACCCTGGTGTGGAGCATGAAGCAGAAGTCGCCCGAACTGGAGATACCCGAGGGAGTCTTCTACAGCGAGATACCCGGCTACAACCTGTATGTGCACCACAAGGACACGCGCTCCGGAATGCTCTACGGCGTGATGATATACAGTACCACAGAAGGATACGAGGATGCCCAGATAGTGCTGGCCGACAGCGCGCGCCTGCAGAGCACCGCCGACAAGCGGCATCTGAAGCTCACGCTGTTTCACGGTGAGCGGTTCCGCAACATGGACTCCCAGAGCGGCGGCAACATGCTCAGGGCCAGCGTGCCATACATGCGCGAGTCCTTTGTGAGCGAGGTGGACTTGATACCCTTTGACGCCAACTTCAACCTCATGGACGCCAACCTCTTTTCGGGAAACGCGCAGACCAAGGGGCTCCGCGATATCAGACGGGGCATCGACTCCCTGAGGGTGGCCGTTGACAGCATGGGGCATGCCATCGCGGCCAGTACCATGAGCACCCTCCTGTGCAAGAATGTCCCCGGAGGCGCGAGCGATTCGCTGCGTGTGGTGCGCGAGGCAGACCAGGCACAACCGTTTGACACCCTGTATGCGCGCCTCACCGACGAGCAGCGCACCCTGGCCTGGCGGTCGGCCCTGTCGCATGCCGAGGGGCTGCGCGCGGAGTACGACTACCGCTCCATTATCACGGACGAGACCAACTACACCCTGCGCCGGCACCGCATAGAGGAGCAGAAGAAGTTCACGCTGAGCCTGGCCTGCCTGCTCTTCTTCTTCATCGGCGCGCCTCTGGGAGCCATCATCCGCAAGGGCGGGCTGGGCTTGCCGGTGGTGGTGAGTGTGTTGATATTCATCTTCTACTACATCATCAACGTGGCCGGGGAGAAGATGGCCAAGACGGGCGCGTGGAATGTGCTGTCAGGCATCTGGCTCAGCAGCGCGGTGCTGCTGCCTGTGGGTGTGTTCCTGACCAGCCGCGCCAACAAGGACAGCGCCGTGTTCAGTGTCGAGGGCTACCGCAATTTCCTGCGCCGCCTCCTTGGAATGCGCTCCTCGCGCGTCATCAACCGCAAGGAAGTCGTCATCGACGACCCCCGGTACAGCCGTGTGGTGGCCAGCCTGGAGGCTCTCTCCCGTGACTGCCAGGCCTACAGCCGCGAGGCACGGCTCGTGCGCATGCCCTCCTATTCGCGCATCTTCTTCCACTACAGGGAAGACCGCGAGGTGGAGTGCCTCAGCGACCGCCTGGAGCAGCTGGTGGAGGAACTGCACAACAGCCGCGACGCGGTGATACTGGCCCGCATCAACGAGTACCCCGTGCTGGAGACTGCGGCGCACACCAGGCCGTTCCACTCGGCACGCCTGAACGCCGCCGTGGGGCTGTTCTTCCCGCTGGGGCTGTTTTTCTGGCTGCGCATCTGGCGCTACCGCCTGCGCCTGTGGAACGACATGAACACCATCCAGAGGATAAACACACAGATAGTGGAACGTATAAACAAGCAACAATATGAATGACAAAGTGACACTGGCCACCATTGAGGAGGCTCTTGAGGACTTCAGACAAGGCAAGTTTGTCATCGTAGTGGATGATGAGGACCGCGAGAACGAGGGCGACTTCATCACTCCCGCCGAGATGATCACGCCCGAGAAGGTCAACTTCATGCTGCGTTACGGGCGCGGGGTGCTGTGCGCCCCCATCACCATCAGCAGGGCCAGGGAACTCGAACTGCCGCACCAGGTGCAGGAGAACACGAGCATGCTGGGCACCCCGTTCACCGTCACCGTGGACCTGCTGGAGGGATGCACCACCGGCGTGAGCACGCATGACCGCGCCGCCACCATACGCGCGCTGGCCGATCCTGCGCGCCGTCCCACCGACTTTGGACGCCCCGGACACATCAACCCCCTATATGCCCAGGACAAGGGCGTGCTCAAGCGCTCCGGGCACACCGAGGCCGCCGTTGACCTCGCGCGCCTGGCAGGGCTGCAGCCGGCCGCCGCGCTCATCGAGATACTCAACGAGGACGGCACCATGGCACGCATGCCCCAACTGCGCCAGGTCGCGCAGGAGCACGGGCTCAAGATCATATGCATACGCGACCTTATCGCCTACAGGCTCAGGCGGGAATCGCTGGTGGAGCGCGGTGTGGAGGCCAAACTGCCCACCGAGTACGGTAACTTCCACATCATACCCTTCCGCCAGAAGAGCAACGGGCTGGAGCATGTGGCGCTCATCAAGGGCGAGTGGAAACCCGACGAGCCCGTGCTCGTGCGCATGCACAGCAGTTGCGTGACGGGCGACATCTTCGGAAGTAAGCGCTGTGACTGCGGCGAGCAGCTGCACCGGGCCATGCAGATGGTTGACAAAGAGGGAAAGGGAGTCGTGGTGTATCTCAACCAGGAAGGGCGAGGCATAGGGCTGATGAACAAGATCGCGGCCTACAGGCTACAGGAAGAGGGTGACGACACGGTGGATGCCAACATCCACCTGGGCTTCCAGCCCGACGAGCGCGAGTACGGCGTGGGCGCGCAGATACTGAGGGAACTGGGCGTGGGCAAGATACGGCTTATCACCAACAACCCCGTCAAGCGCGTGGGACTGGAGAGTTACGGGCTGCAGATAGTGGAGAACGTGCCCATCGTGGTGCAGCCCAACCCCTACAACAAGCGCTACCTCGAGACCAAGCGCGTACGCATGGGGCACAAGCTGTAGCCGGCGACCCTCACCCGTGCGACAGAAAGCACAAAGGCAAGAGAGCAACTCTGAAACCATAAACATACAAGAGATGGAGAACATTCTGTCAGACAGACTCAACCGTCTGTCGCCCAGCGCGACGCTGGCCATGAGCCAGCGCAGCGGCGAACTCAGGGCCCAGGGAGTGGACATAATCAACATGAGTGTGGGAGAGCCCGACTTCAACACACCCGAACACATCAAGGAGGCGGCCATCAAGGCGGTGCGGGACAACTGGACCCGGTACTCTCCCGTGCCCGGATACCCCGAACTGAGGAAGGCCATAGTGGAGAAACTCAGGCGCGAGAACGGACTGGACTACCAGCCCGGCCAGATCCTGTGCAGCAACGGGGCCAAGCAGAGTGTGTGCAACACCGTCATGGCCCTGGTCAACCCGGGGGACGAGGTCATCATCCCGGCTCCCTACTGGGTGAGCTACCCGCAGATGGTGCTGCTGGCCGAGGGTACGCCTGTGCCCATCCCCACCACCATCGGACAGGATTTCAAGGTGACACCCGAGCAGCTGGAGCAGGCCATCACACCGCGCACGCGCGCCCTCATCCTGTGCTCGCCCAGCAATCCCACAGGGTCGGTCTATAGCGCGGACGAGCTGGAGGCACTCAAGGATGTGCTGCTCCGCCACGAGCGCGTGATGGTCATCGCCGATGAGATATACGAGCACATCAACTATGTGGGGGCGCACGCCAGCATGGCACAGTTCCCCGACATCAAGGACCGTGTGGTGATAGTCAATGGCGTGAGCAAGGCTTATGCCATGACAGGATGGCGCATAGGCTTCATCGCGGCTCCCGAATGGGTGGTGAAGGGCTGCAACAAGCTGCAGGGACAATACACGAGCGGCCCCTGCTCAGTGTCGCAGAAGGCTGCCGAGGCCGCCTACACTGGTTCGCAGGAGTGCGTGGAGGTGATGCGCCGCGCCTTTGAGCGCAGGCGCGACCTCATCGTGCGCCTGGCCCGCGAGATACCGGGGCTGGAGGTCAACAATCCCCATGGGGCCTTCTACCTGTTCCCCAAGTGCAGCGGCTTCTTCGGAAAGCGTGACGGTGACCGCGTGATAAGCAACAGCACCGACCTGGCCATGTACCTGCTCGAGGTGGGGCATGTGGCCACAGTGGGCGGTGACGCTTTTGGGGCACCCGGATACTTCCGCATGAGCTATGCCACCAGTGAGGCCAACATCACCGAGGCCATGCGCCGCATCGCCGACACGCTGGCGCGCCTCAAGTAGCAGGGATGCCCTTGCCCGGCTTGCCCCAGGGAGGAGGAACCGCACTTCCCCAGGGCTTGCGGGGGGTGGGGGAGTGCGATACAGAAATGCCCGCAACGTGTGGATTTCCCAGGCAGAGCAGCCTGTGGGGGAATCCGCATGTTGCGGGCATTGCATATGTGGTGGGGATGGCGCGGGCGCGCCGGGCTTCCCTGCCGTGGCTTGCGGCCTACTCGAAGTAGAGCGTGAGCACAATCATCTTGGACGAGGCGCCGTCCAGGCTTCTGGTGTACTTGAGGAGCGTGTTGTCGATCAAGTCCTTTCGGTTCTTCTTCAGGATGTCTGCCAGGCCGAAACAGAACTTGAGCTCAGGGTTGAGCTTGAAGAAGGGCAGGTAGATGTCACAGCCCATGCCCACCTCCAGGTAGCAGTCGAAGGGCTTGAGCATGAGTGCCGAGTGCTTCTTGGTGGTGAGGTCCACCATCGGGTTTACGCCTGCTGTCAGGTAGGGGCGGAAGTTGTTGTAGCGCGGGGCGGCGAACTTCAAGTCCAGGGGCAGGGATATGTAAGTGCTCTTGATGTTCTGCGTGGTGTCCCTGCCGCTCGTCTGCTCGTGGAAGAGGATGTGCTTCTGGCCGAAATGCATGGTGGGTGAGAGCCGCAGCGAAAGGTGCTTGTTGAGGCGCAACTCGCCCAGCACGCCCACGCTGAAACCGGGGTTGTAGTTGTCCACGTCGGCATACCACTGCTGTCCCGTGGTGGGGTCCACGAAGCCGTTGTTCCGCATCTCCATGTCCTGTATGTGAAGTCCGATGAGGAAGCCATAGTGCAGCTTCCGCATGTCCAGGTAGGGGCGGTTCATCACCTTGCGCTTTTGCGCTCCTGCGCCAAGGGCGCAGGCCAGGCAAAGCACCAGGCAAAGTGCGTGTGCGGGCGTGGATTTCATCATAGTGAATAACGCGTGTGCGGGCCGCTTTATTGCGCAGGTCATTGTTTTTGATGAGCGTGAGGAAAAAAACATGGTGGCCCAGGTGTCCCGTGTCACTAAAATCAATTACCTTTGCAGGCACAATACGAACAGGAATTCATATAAACAACAAAACTTGAAGATTATGGCATACGTAATTGGTGATGATTGTGTTGCTTGCGGCACATGTATTGACGAGTGTCCCGTGGGGGCTATCTCCGAGGGCGAGAAGTACTCTATCAACCCCGAGATGTGCACGGAGTGCGGCACATGCGCTGACGTTTGCCCCAGCGGAGCAATCTCTCTGCAGGCGTAGGGCAGCACGGGGGAGACACTTTCCCGGCCTTTTACCGAGGGGAGGCAATGTGTGTCTTTTTTGTCGGGAAGAGGTGCTTCTGTGGCAGTGTTCTCCTTGTGCGTAGCGTGTGACAGGCGGGTCTGCCGGGAGTTTGGTGTCCAAGGTAAGGCTCTCACACGGGTAGCGAAAAGAATACACGGGCGTGTGCGTGACCATTTGAGTGGTTGCGCACACGCCCGGTTTCTTTGTACGCCCTTGCGGTATGAGGACTTCCTTGGATTGTGCACACGTCCTCATGTGTGCCATGCGCGGCCTTTCCCCGGTCCGCCCGCAGGGTGACTGTGTCTGGCGCGTCAAGCCTTTCGGCCCGTTCCAGCCGTGAAAAGGTGGTGTACAGGGCGGGGGGCCGGAATGCTGGCACCGGGGCATGGGGCAGGAGGCAGCCCCTCTGTGTCCTTATGGGGCCAGCGTGATGTCCATGCTGCCCACAAAGCGCCCGTTCTTGCCCATGTGGTCGATCATCACCTCGTGTCCGGCCTTGTCAATGGCATGGGCGGGGTGGGACAGGTAGGTGTGCGTGTGTCCGCCCAGAAGGAGGTCTATCCCTGTGGTGCGCGCGATGAAGTCCTCGTCGTATCCCTTGCCCTTGGCCAGCCCCAGGTGGCTCAGGCAGATGACCAGGTCACAATGTTCCTGGTTTCTGAGCAGATTGATGACAGGCTGTGCGGCCACGGCAGGGTCGGTGTACTTCATGGGTTCGTAGTTGGATTTCGTCACCAGTCCGTCGGGCTGGGGGCATACTCCCAGGATTCCCACGCGCACCCCCGCGCGTTCTATTATCATATAGGGCTTCACCAGTCCCTCGCATGGCGTACCCGTGAAATCGTAGTTGCAGCACACAAAGGGGAAGTCGGCCATGCGGATGAGGCGTGCCAGGTTGTCCAGGCCGAAGTCGAACTCGTGGTTGCCTATGGTGCAGGCGTCGTACCCCATGGCGTTCATCAGTTTCACCTCCACCTCACCATGGTAGAGGTTGTAGTAGGCCGAGCCCTGGCTGAAGTCCCCGCAGTCCAGCAGGAGCAGTTCGGGCCGCTCCTTTCGCAACTGCTTTATTAGGGCCGCCCTGCGCAGGAACCCGCCCTTGTCGGCCTGTGCCGTGTCGCTGAAGTTCCTGGATACAGGCTCCACGCATGAGTGCGTGTCACTTGTGTGGAGCACCAGCAGGTGGCGCTCCTGTGCGCTGCTTGCCAGGCAGGATGTGATTGCCAGGCAGATGATGGGTATGATTTTCTTCATTCCTTGTCCCTTTCTGTTGTTCTGGTGCCGTGCTTCTGTGGCGCGCGAGCCTTTCCGCCCGCATGCCGCCTGGTGTGCGTCAGGGTTTGTGCAATACGATACGCCCCTCGATCTTGCTGTCTATCACCCGGTTCTTGATGATGCTCTCGGCCATCAGGTCGCGTACCAGGATGCCCAGGTCATGCCTCTTTGCGGCTTTCTTGAGCGCGGTCATGTGGTCGTTTCCCTCGGCCAGGTAATCCAGTGTGGCTATGCGGTAAGTGCGCGTGTCCTCTATTTCCTTGCCCGCGATGGTGGCCGACACCAGCTTCCCGTCGGGCGTGATGACCATCCGCACGCTGCCGCTGACCCCCTCGCCGCCCACCGAGGCGATGTTCTCCATCAGTTCCCTGAGGGCTTTCCCCTTCATTTCCAGTACCACCAGGTGGTTCTCGAAGGGTGCGATGAGCATCACGTCGCCCCGGCGCACGATGCCCTCGGGCATGTTGCTGCGCAGTCCGCCCACGTTTATCAGTCCCATGTCCGCGCGTTCCATGCCCGTCGCGGTGCTTCCCTCGACCAGCACGTCGGCCGCCCAGTTGCCCAGCAGGCTTTCGGGCCGCCCGGCCGCCATGGCCACGCGGCTCAGCCCCAGTGCGGGTCTCATGACGCTGTCGACCCCGGCCTTGTATGGCCTCACGATGTCCATGGCCTCCCTGTCGGGGCAGGTGTCCAGTGCCGAGGTCACCTCCAGGCGTTCCCACGCGATGCTGCGCACCTTGTAATTCTGTGCCGCCAGTGAGCCTGACACGAGTGCCAGAGCCAGCAGCGCGGCTGCTTTGGGAAAGTTCGTCATCATTGCTCGTCGTGTTGTGATGTGGTGCAAAGTTACGCAATTCGCCACAAAGTGTGTTCAGGATGAGCAACTTTTCGCCCGCGTGCTTTTGTGTTAGGCGAAAAAAGCCTACCTTTGCACCCGCTTTCCCATGGGTCGCTGGCAGGGAAGAAGAGTGTGACCTGCTATGCCCGTGTGCGATCGACACACAATTTTTTTAATATTCAAACCAAGATGGCTGATTTAATTAAAATTGCCGAAGAAGCATTTGCTACGGGCAAGACCGCCCCTGAGTTCAAGGCGGGCGACACTGTGACCGTGGCTTACCGTATTGTCGAGGGCAACAAGGAGCGTGTGCAGCTCTACCGTGGTGTGGTGATCAAGATTTGTGGTCATGGCATCAAGCGCCGCTTCACCGTCCGCAAGATGTCGGGGACTGTGGGTGTGGAGCGTATCTTCCCCATCGAGTCGCCCAGCATCGACAGCATCACAGTGAACAAGGTGGGCAAGGTGCGCCGCGCCAAGTTGTACTACCTGCGCAAGCTCACCGGCAAGAAGGCCCGCATCGCCGAGAAGCGTGGGGCTTCTGCCAAGGAGGCCTGAGTTCGCTGCACAAGGCAAGCAAAGGACATTGGGCGTGGTACCGGGAGACGGTGTCACGCCCTTTCCCGTCCTTGTGGGCCCGTGGCTCCGGAACGCTCCTCCGGGTGGCGGGCAAGGCTTCTTGAGGCCGAGGAGGCGGCTGCGGCGGTGGCTGAAGTGGGGAAATGCGCAAAGTGCACGATTTTTTTGAGGGGAGGGGTAAATGCACTTTGCTGGAAAATCAGTAATTTTGTGTGTGTCGCGCATGCTTTTGCAGTTTGCGGGGTACGCTATTCCTAAAGATAATGAACCTAACATACATGTCAGACAGATGAAGAAGATGCTCTTTTCCGTCCTCGCTGTGGCTTCCATGACAATGGCGGCCCAGGAACTGAAGTTCCGTGAGGCGAAGTTCAAGATGGGTGATGACCCGTCGTACAGTTCGGCGGCCCTTGATGACAGCAAGTGGGAGACCCTGAGCGTGTGCAAGACCTGGGACGCGCAGGGAAAGCACGCCGATGCGGCCACGGGCTGGTACCGCTTCCACGTGCGGCTCACCAAGTCGATGCTCGAGGGCTCTGACATGAAGGAAGTCGTGCAGTTTTCCCTGGGTGCGGTGGACGATGCCGACGAGACGTATCTCAACGGCAAGCTCATAGGCAAGACGGGGAAGTTTCCCCAAGACAAGGGTGGTTACCGCAGCCAATGGAGTCAGCCGCGTGTGTATAATGTGAGGGTTGACAGCAAGGATGTCCGTTGGGGCCAGGACAATGTGCTTGCCGTGCGCTGCTACAGCGGGGGCAATCCGGGCGGCATGTTCCAGGGGCCAGTCGTGGTGAAGGTTCCCTCCCGCGTGGATGGCCTGTCGCTCAGTGCCACACAGCCCGACGCGGGCACCATACAGGTGCAGGTGAGCAGCCGCTACCAGAGTGCCCTCTCGGGCACGCTCACCCTCAAGGCGGTGGATACCGACAATGATGAGGTGCTCTCCACGGTGAGCAAGAAGTTCACGGTGAGCGAGAAGAAGCCCGCCCGCTATGCGATCAAGGTAGATAAGAGCAAGCGCGTGAAGGTGGTGGCCACCTTCACCGAGAAGAAGAGCGGACGCAGCATCAGCAGCGAGAGTGTCAACAAGTACATCCTCACGCCTGCCGCTCCCCTCACCCCGCGATTCAACACCACCGGCCTCTTCGGTGTGCGTCCCGGCTCGCCGGTCATCTTCCGCTTCGGCGTGAGTGGCGAGAAGCCCATGAAGTTCACCGCCGAAGGACTGCCTGCGGGGCTTACCCTGAATTCCGTGAATGGCGCGCTGAGCGGCAAGATTGACAAGGCGGGCAGCTACACCTTCACCGTCAAGGCAAGCAACGCCAAAGGCCAGGCCGAGCAGAAGTTCACCATACGCGTGGGCAGCAAGATTGCCCTCACGCCTCCCATGGGCTGGAACAGCTGGAACTGCTGGGGGCTGAGCGTGACCCAGGACAAGGTGGTGAGCAGCGCGAAGGCACTGATAGAGAAGGGACTCGCCGACTATGGCTATGCCTACATCAACATTGATGACGCCTGGGAGGCCGAAAGGCGCAATGCCGACGGCACGATAGCCGTCAACGAGAAATTCCCCGACATGAAGGGGCTGGGCGACTGGCTTCACAGCGAAGGCCTCAAGTTCGGCATCTACTCCTCGCCCGGTGACCGCACCTGTGGCGGTTACCTGGGCAGCCTGGACCATGAGATGCAGGACGCGCAGACCTACAACGCTTGGGGCATCGACTACCTGAAGTACGACTGGTGCGGCTATGGAAGAAAACACGCAACCGAGAAGGACAACCAGACGGTGGCCAGTTTCGTGCGCCCCTACCTGCACATGGAGGGTTGCCTGCGCGCGCAGCCCCGTGACATCTTCTACAGCCTGTGCCAGTACGGAATGGCCGACGTGTGGAAGTGGGGCGAGGCCGTGGATGCCAACTCCTGGCGCACGACGGGCGACATAACGGACACCTGGGAGAGCATGTACGACATCGGCTTCCGCCGCAATGCCCCTCTGCATCCCTACGCACAGCCTGGACACTGGAACGATCCCGACATGCTCATCGTGGGCAAGGTGGGCTGGAGTGCCAACCTGCGCGACAGCAGGCTCACTCCCGACGAGCAATACACCCACATCTCACTGTGGACGCTCATGGCCAGCAACATGCTCATAGGCTGCGACATCGCGCAGATGGACGACTTTACGGCGGCTCTCCTGTGCAACAACGAAGTGAACGCCGTCAACCAGGACATCCTGGGCAAGCAGGCCGTGCGCGTGGTCGAGGACGGTGACATTCAAATCTTCGTGCGCCCCCTGGCCGACGGCAGCCACGCCCTGGGCATCTTCAACGTGGGCAGCGAGGACGCGCATGTGGACCTCAGCCGCTATTTCCAGCAGATAGGAGCGCAGAGGCTCACCGCCGTGCGGGACTTGTGGAGGCAGAAGGACCTCAGTGCCACAGCCCTCAGATACTTTGTCCCCACCCATGGCGTCAAGTATCTGAAGGTGCGCTACTGATTGGCATCCGCAGGCCCATACCCCCAAAGTGTCATCCCCCCGGCTCCTGGGGGCGGGCGGGTCAGGCTTTGAGGGTATGGGCGGGCGGACTCCGGTGGCCGGCAGGCGAGGCCCGGGGGGCTGCCTCTTTCCGGCGTGCGGGCGGCAGCAGGCAGGCGCGGGAATTGAGGAAACGCGCCGCATGACGCTTTTCGCCTGGTTTCAGACAAACATTCATCTCATAATTATTAACTCAAAAAACGAGAGCACAATGAAAAGATGCTACTTTCTTGCGGCCATGATGATGGCCACGCTGGGCTTGCAGGCCCAGAGGGAGAAGCCTGTTCCGCTGGGAACCACCGAGCTGCAGACCAGCGAGAACACCGGCGGGCAGTTGTACTACCTGTACAGCAAGGCCGGTGAGTTCTTCTACACGTCGGGCAACGAGTGGGGGTCACAGGCTTCCCAGGGAACCACGGGACGCCAGGTGTACTTCCGCCAGTTCCTGGATACCGGCGAGACGGAGTGGGACGGCAAACGTTATGTAATCCGCAACCACGTCAGTGACACCAAGGGCTGGGACGATGTGTTCATCATAGACAACTACCTGGTAAATGACTGTTCGGGGCGTGGCAACAATGTGTGGTCGGCCGAGTGGGACGGTGACGAGGTGCGCTTCTATGCCGCGAAGTTCAGCACGAGTGCCTTTGACGAGGACACTTACGGGCAGCGCGTGTATATAGGTTATGTTCCCGGAGACGGCGGCACCACGCTCCAGCCCACGGGAGTCGTGGCCTCGGCCGAGCCTGTCAACTGGACTTTGGTCAAGGCCTCCGACTATGACCAGTGGCTGGCCGATACCGAACTCTACGGGCAGGCAGAGAACCTGAGGGCCGCCATCGAAGAGGCCAATGCCGCCTGTCCAGGCATCGACCTCTCCCAGGTGGAGGCCATCTACAACGATACCGGCAGTTCTCTGGAGGCCCTGGCGGGTGCCCAGGAAGAGGTAAAGGTTGCCGTCAAGGCTTACCTTGCCGCGCACGCGGACACCAGCGAGCCCATCAATGCCACCCTGCTGGTGGTCAATCCCGACTATGGCAAGAGCAACAGCTCCGAGGGATGGAGCGGAACTCCGATGACCGTGAGCGATGGCTGTGCCGAGTTGTTTGACTTGACGGAGTTTGACACCTACCAGGACATCACCGGGCTGCCCAATGGCATCTACAAGTTGAACCTCCATGGCCTCTTCCGCATGACCAACTGCGATGACAGGAAGTACTATTCCGCCGATGGGAAAAACCTGCAGCCCGAGGAACTCAAGGCACGCCTGTACGGCAGGAGCGGCGATGTGACCTCGGACGTGCGCCTGATGGACATCCTCGACGGGCTGTCCAGCACCAAGATACATGACCAAGATGTGGAATGCGCTCCGGGCAAATGGGCTCCCAACAGGCGCGCCTCTTTCTCCCGCTACAATGAAGAGGGCTACTACGCGGACAACACCGTCTATGTTCCCGTTGTCGACGGGACGCTCCGTATCGGTCTTATGGCCAAGGATATAAAGCCAAGGTATTCGTGGTGTGTGTTTGATGACTGGAGCCTGGGCTACTGCGGCAACACCCCTGCGGCCTATGATGCCTGGCGCGGCGACTTCCTGGGCAAGTGGGAGGTGGCGGACGGCATCCTGGCGCAAGCCTCCCTGGTGGACTCCTTCCGCGAGGCGGAGGAGGCCGTGGGGAGCGCCACCACTCTCGAGGAACTCACCTCGCAGTACCAGAAGATGCGTGACCTCTATCCCCAGGTGCTCCAGAGCGCGCGCGACTACGAGGCGTTTGTGAAGGCCATGACCACGCTCAGGGAGACGCTGGCTGCCACCTCCATGACCCCCAGCGAGCCGCTGACCCTGCTCGAGGATTACCTCAACGAGAACCTGGCTCCCGGTGATGTGTATGCCCGCGGAACCTACGAGTACATCATCGAGAACTGTCTGCTTGGCCAGGCAGAGCTCCAGGCCGAGCAAGCCTATGCGGACAGCCTTTACATCTGTGCCAAGAAACTCGACGTGAAGGAGGGCACGGATGTCACCGAACTGCTGGTGAACGCCAGCATGAAGGAGACGGACTTCCAGGGGTGGAACCCCACGGCGCCCATTACGCAAGATTTCAACTCCGGCATGGGGGAGGCGGATTTTCCCGTGGCACAGGCTTTCAACACCAAGTTTGAACTGAGCCAGGAGGTGACCGACATACCCGACGGGCTCTACCGGCTTGAACTGAACGGGCTCTATCGCGCGGAGAACACCGAGAGCAAGGAAGAGGCTCCCGTCGTGCTTTACATCAACGACTTCGAGTCACCCGTCAAGAACATCAACACCGACGCCATACCTGTCGACTTGGCCGAGGACAGCGTGAACTGCCTAATCACCAACCCCGGCACGCATCCCTATGACAACATCACGGAGGGCGGGTATGTGCCCAACAGCGTAAGTGGCTGCTCGTTTGCCTTCAAGAGCGGGCGCTACAAGCAGACCGTCTATGGACTGGTCACCGGAGGCAAGATGACCGTGGGGCTGAGAGACCCCCGCGAGGTGTCCGTGGCGCGCGGGTGGACGGTGTTCACCAACTTCCGCCTGACCTACATGGCCAGGAACATGGAGGCGATGGACGAAGTGCTGCAGAGCCTGCAGGAGCGCGTGGACGAGATGGACGAGAACGGGCAGTTCTGCTATGCCGGGGCGCGCGCCAACGCCCAGGACATCATCAGCAAGGGACTGGCTACGACAGATGCCGGGGAGAAGTATGCCATCCTGGGCCAGGCCAATGAGTACATGAAGGAGCTGAGCGCCAGCGTGGCCGTGTATAACGAGCTGGCCACCGTGCTCGACATGGTGAACGACGCCTACTGGGACGCCGCGCAGAAAGTGGGACAGCTCCTGCCGGGAGCCACCGACATCAATGACACCGCCAGTTGGACTCCCGAGTACAAGGCTGCGGATGACTTTGCCGTCCACACCTATGACGTGGTGTCGGCCAACATCTATGACGGCAAATACACCAACGAGGAGGCCGAGGCCCTGGCCAAGCAGCTGCGCCTGACTCCCATCGTGGATGTCATCTATGTGTTGGGCGACCTCAAGGACGCTCCCTCCTGGAATGAGAACAGCGGGCTCTATCCCCTCACACGCCAGGCCGACGGCACCTACCAGGGCACGTTCACCGGCCTTGACCGCCATGCCGATGCCGGATACGGCAACCGCGACATGGTGTTCTTCAAATACCAAGGTCTCGAGGTAGACTGTGCCAACGAGCACCCGCGTTGGATTACCCCCGCCCGCAATGTGGTGGGCCTGCGCGCCATGACAGCCGCAAGCCAATACATGGCCGTCTATGGCGGCACCTGGAAGGTGACCGTCAACGCCGAGCGCACCCAGGCAACCTTCGAGCCCCAGGGCGACGTGCTCCTGCCCGACTACTGCTATGTGGTGGGGTCGCTCAAGGGTGACAACTGGACCGCCAACAAGAACCATCCTCTCGTGCACACGGGAGACGGCAAGTACTATGGAGAGTTCGAGATCGAGGCGGGCGGCAAGGATGATGTCACCCTCTTCGCGGGCGGATGGTCTATGGTCAACAACAACCTGACCGAGGCGCGCATAGGCACCTCGGCCAGCCCCGACACCCTCCGCGCCGAGGCATACGGACAGGTCATCGCGGGCTGCGACCGTTTCTATGGCGAGCCCCGCTGGGTACTGGAGCCGGGCCGCTTCAGCATCCTCTTTGACGCGGTCGCCATGACCGTCACCTTCAACAAGCTGGAGGGTGAGGTAGACGAGGACGGCACAGCCGGCAAGCCATTCCGCGTGCACGACCTCTACGACCTGGTGGCCCTGCGCCAGCACATACAGCCCGGACGCATGAACCATGTGACCCTGGAGCAGGACATCGACATGAGCACCGTCAAGACATGGGCTCCCCTCAACCAGGGCAGCGACATGGTGGGCGACAGGGGCTTCATGAACTGGATAGACTTCGACGGCCAGAACCATGTGATACACGGGTTCACCAGCACCGAGGGCAGTTACAGCAGCTTCTTCGGCGTGCTCTGCGGAGCCGTGCGCAACGTGGGCTTCCCCGCCGCCGATGTCACCTGCACGGCCACCGGAAGCGGCGTGCTGGGCGGATATGTGGGCCACGGGAACTTCAAGGTTGACGGCGCGCTGCAGCCCACAGCGGTCGAGAACGTGTGGGCTGAGGGCAAGCTGCATGTGGCCTCGGGCTACTGCGGCGGCCTGTTTGGCAACATCGGCGGCCCCACCAGTATCAAGAACTGCTATGCCCGCCTGGACATCACGGTGGACAATGAGGAGACCATCACAGGCGGCATCGTGGGACGCGTGAGCGCCGACGTCAACATGGAGAACGTCTATGCCGCAGGCTCAGTCACGGGCACGGCGGTCACCGCCGGCGTGGTGGGCGACGCGAACGCCAGCTACGAGGGCGGCTCCACCTACAGGAACGTGTGCGTGTGGAACAACACCGAGCAGATGTTCGGCACGGTCAAGGACAAAGACGTGGTGGAGGGTGTCCTCTACTACGACGGCCAGAACTTCCAGGACCTGCAGAAGGCTGTGGTGGCATGGGATCCCAACGTGTGGTCATGCACCATGGAGGAGGGAGCCTATCCCGTGCTCAAGAATGTCACAGGCACCGGCATCGGCTCTGTGGCCGGCGGCACGGGCGCGCCCCGCACCGGCGGAGCCATCTACAACCTCAGCGGCCAGCGCGTGGAAAAGATGTGGAAGGGCATCTACATCCAGAACGGAAGGAAGGTGCTGGTCAAGTGAACGCGCATCCGGCGGGTGCCCGTGGGCTATGACCGGACAAGCCGAACGCCCGTCGGCCCGACCGAAGGGAAAGGCAAGGGTCGGGTGACCACAGAGTCCAAACGGACAGAATAGACAAGAGGCGCATGCTCCCGATGGGGGAGCGTGCGCCTCTCCTCGTAAGCAAGGATTTCTCCACGCCTTTCCAGAGAGGAGAGGGCAGCCGCATGCATGTGCCAACGCAGCCGCATGCGATGGCCAACGCAGCCGCATGCATGTGCCAATGCAGCCGCATGCATATGCCAACGCAGCCGCATGCATATGCCTCCCAAGCCTGGGGAGGCGGGGCGGATGGGAAGGCCGCACGGGCACGTGGCCAGGCTCTTTTGAGAAATATGGGAGGAAAAGTTTGGCCTGTCAGCGAAATTTACCTATTTTTGCACTTGATACACACAAACTAAGAACACAGGAAATGAAAGGCATAGTACTGGCCGGAGGGTCCGGGACGAGACTCTACCCCATCACCAAGGGCATAAGCAAGCAGCTCATGCCCATCTACGACAAGCCCATGATATACTACCCCGTGAGCGTGCTCATGCTGGCAGGCATCAGGGACATACTCATCATCAGCACTCCCTTTGACCTGCCTGGCTTCAAGCGGCTGCTGGGCGACGGCAGCGACATAGGCGTGCGGTTCACCTACGCCGAACAGCCCAGTCCCGACGGACTGGCACAGGCGTTTACCATCGGAGCCGACTTCATAGGCGACGACAGCGTGTGCCTGGTGCTGGGCGACAACATTTTCCAGGGCAACGGATTCAGCAACATGCTGCGCGAGGCCGTGCGCACCGCCGAGGTGGAGGGCAAGGCCACCGTGTTCGGCTACTGGGTGAAGGACCCCGAGAGGTACGGTGTGGCAGAGTTTGACAATGACAACAACTGCATCTCCATCGAGGAGAAACCCGAGCACCCGCGCAGCAACTATGCGGTGGTCGGGCTGTATTTCTACCCCAACAAGGTGGTCTCCGTGGCACGGGACATCAAGCCGAGCGCACGGGGCGAGTACGAGATAACGAGCGTGAACCAACGCTTCCTGGAGGACGGCGAACTGAAGGTGCAGACCCTGGGACGCGGCTTCGCATGGCTCGACACAGGCACGCACGACTCACTCTCCGAGGCCAGCACCTACATCGAGGTGCTGGAGAAGAGGCAGGGACTCAAGATAGGGTGCCTGGAGGGAATCGCCTACCGCAGCGGATGGATTGACGACGAGCAGATGCGGAGGCTGGCCCAGCCCATGCTCAAGAACCAGTACGGGCAGTACTTGCTGCAGGTCATCGACGAGGTGAAGCGCTACGGCAGGAACGGACAATACTGACACACAGACCCCATAAAGCACAAAGACATGAACATACTGGTAACCGGAGCCAATGGCCAACTGGGAAGGGAGATGAGACTGACGGCGCTCGGCAGCCGCCACCACTACATATTCACCGACGCGAAACCTGCCGAGGGACTGGAGACCACACTGCTGGACATCACCGACCGCAAGGCGGTGGAGGACATCGTGAGGGAGCACCAGATAGGCGCCGTGGTCAACTGCGCGGCATGGACCAACGTGGACGCGTGCGAGACCGACTCGGCACTGGCCGCCGTGGCAGAGCGCGTCAACGCGCTGGCTCCCGCCATCCTGGCACAGGCCATGCGCGAGGCGGGCGGGCTGCTGGTGCACATCAGCACCGACTACGTCTTTGGCACGGAGCCCTACAATACACCCTGCAGGGAAGACCAGAAGGGCACGCCCACCGGAGTCTATGGGCACTCCAAGTTGCGCGGGGAACTGGCCATACGCGACTCGGGCGTGGAGTACATCATCCTGCGCACCGCATGGCTCTACAGCGAGTACGGCAACAATTTCTGCCGCACCATGATGCGACTGACGGCCGAGAAGCCGCAGATAAGCGTGGTGTTTGACCAGACGGGCACACCCACCTATGCCCTGGACTTGGCCCAGGCCATCACCACCATCCTGGAGAGGGAGGCATGGCGGGGCAACACCGGCATCTACCACTACAGTAACGAGGGCGTGTGCAGCTGGTACGACTTTGCCATGGCCGTGCGCAAGATGGCCGGGCACGAGTCGTGCCACATCGTGCCGTGCCACAGCAGCGAGTACCCCTCGCCCGTGAAGCGCCCCGCCTACTCGGTACTGGACAAGACCAAGTTCAAGCAGACCTTCCACCTGAGCATCCCCTACTGGTGCGACTCGCTGCAGAAATGCATCAACAACCTGATGGCCAGCGTGTGAGGCACGGGCACACTGGAGGCACGGAAAGGGACAGGAACCACGCCAACAAGTACATATCACACAGATCCAAGCAACCACCAATGAAGAGAACCATTATCATCACAGGCGGCGCGGGCTTCATCGGAAGCCATGTGGTACGCCTCTTCGTGAACAAATACCCCGACTACGAAATCATCTGCCTGGACAAGCTCACCTATGCGGGCAACCTGGCCAACCTGGCCGATGTGGAGTCGCGTGCCAACTACCGTTTCGTGAGGATGGACATCTGCGACTACGAGGGGGTGGGACGGCTCATGCGCGAGTCGCGTGCCGATGGCATCATACACCTGGCCGCCGAGAGCCATGTGGACCGCAGCATCAAGGACCCCTTCACCTTCGCCCGCACCAATGTCATGGGCACACTCACACTGCTTCAGGCCGCCAAGGAGTACTGGGACTCCCTGCCCGGGAAGTACGAGGGCAAGCGGTTCTACCACATAAGCACCGACGAGGTGTACGGCGCGCTGGAGACAAACCACCCCGAGGGCATCAAGCCGCCCTACACCACCACGGCCAGCAGCACGCAGCACCACCTGGCTTACGGGGACAAGTTCTTTCACGAGGACACACCTTACCGCCCGCACAGCCCCTATTCCGCTTCAAAAGCCGGCTCCGACCACTTCGTGCGCGCGTTCCACGACACCTACGGAATGCCCACCATCGTGACCAATTGCTCCAACAACTACGGCCCCTACCAGTTCCCCGAGAAACTGATTCCGCTATTCATCAACAACATACGCCACCGCAAGCCGCTTCCCGTCTATGGCAAGGGCGAGAACATACGCGATTGGCTCTATGTGGAAGACCACGCGCGAGCCATCGACCTCATCTTCCACAAGGGACGTGTGGCCGAGACTTACAACATCGGCGGATTCAACGAATGGAAGAACATAGACATCGTCAAGGTGCTCATCCACACCGTAGACCGCCTGCTGGGACGCAAGGAGGGCGAGGACCTCGACCTTATCACCTATGTGACCGACCGCCCGGGACACGACGCACGCTACGCCATCGACAGCACCAAGTTGCAGCGGGAACTGGGCTGGGAGCCCAGCCTGCAGTTTGAGGAGGGCATCGAGAAGACGGTGCGCTGGTACCTGGACCACCAGGCGTGGCTGGACAACATCACATCGGGAGAATACGAGAAGTACTACCAGAGCATGTACGCGGGGCGCTGACTGGCCCCGCGCATGCGTCCGTCACCACACAACGCATACATCCGCCATGCGGGAAGCAGGACTCCCCGCGTAGCGGAAAACAGCGCCGGCCCAAGGTGTATGCCCCCGGGCGGCAGAAACCAATCCGCTCTACCATACCCCCCCCGCTCCCCATCACCGGCAGCCAGGCCACAAGGTGCGGGTCGCCGCCAAGGCGCAACGGGCAAGCGACACCCTCCGCCATTCCCCCCGCGCAAGGCACAGAACCCCCAGACACAAAATGAAGAGAAGAGTCATACACATGCTGGCCATACTGCTATGTGGCAGTATGGCCGCCGCCGCACAGCAGGCTGCCCCCAAGCGGCCAAGCACCATCGAGGGATGGGCCGACAGGGCGGCGCGCTTTGGCAAGGCCATCCCGCAGGAACAGATATTCGTCCACATGGACAACAACTGCTACTTCCTGGGGGACACTATATATTATAAGGTATATACGCAACGCTCCGACACCAGGAAGCCCAGTGGCGTGAGCGGCGTGCTCTATGCCGACCTCTACAACCAGGACGGCTACCTGGTGGAGAGGCAGCAGGTGGAGATGAGGAACGGACAGTGCAACGGCTCGTTTGTCCTGCCCGACACGCTCTACAGCGGTTTCTACGAACTGAGGGCCTACACACGCTGGATGCTCAACTGGGGCATGAAGGAGCACCAGCACACCCGGCTGGCCGAGCAATGGTATGCGACACGCAGTTACGCGCGTGACTATTACATCGACTACGACAAGCTCTACAGCCGCACCTTCCCCATATATGACAAGCCCAGGGAAGCCGGCGTGTATGAGCACAACATGACCCTGCGCCCGCTCAGGAAGAGACTGAAGTCCGACGGGAAGGACCCTGCCCTGGAACTCCACGTCTATCCCGAGGGGGGCAACCTGGTGGCTGGTCTGCCCTGCCGCGTGGCCTGGGAGGGGAACACCGCCGAGGGGCTTCACAAGGAAGGCACACTGGTGGTGACCGACGGGAGCGGGAAGCAGGTGGCAATCTCGAAGACAGAGAACCGGGGACGGGGAACCTTCACCTTCACCCCACAGGAGGGGATGACATACACGGCGCAGTTCACCGCTGACGGGCAGACAGCCACTGCCAAACTGCCTCAGGCACAGCCCGACGGCTGTGCCGTGCAAGTGGAACAGGCCGCCGGAAAGGTGAGCGTGCGTCTGGCACGGGCGGGGCTGGCCGCGCAAGAGCCGCTGGGCATGACCGTGATGTGCCAAGGCGTGCAGCAGGAATGCCGCACGCTGGAGGCCGGAAAGGAGCAGACCATGGAGATGAACGCGCAGTCATTGTGCACGGGAGTGAACCAGCTGACGGTGTTCGACGCGAAAGGCAGGATATGGGCCGACCGCCTCTTCTTCGTCAGAAACGGGGTGGCACCGATGGGGAAAACACTTTCGTTCAGCGGTCTGGGCAAGGAGGAGACGGCTCCTTACGCGCCTGTGGAGGTGAGCATCAAGGGCGGTGTGCCCGGAAGCAACCTGAGTGTGGCTGTGCGCGACGCGGCGCACACGGAATACCTGTACGACAACAACAATATCATGACCGAGATGCTGCTCTGCAGCCAGGTGAAGGGATTTGTGGAGAATCCTGCCTACTTCTTCGAGAAAGACGACAGCGAGAGAAGGCGCGCCCTTGACCTCCTGCTCATGATACAGGGATGGCGGCGCTACGACTGGCGCACCATGGCCATCCCCGGGGAGTTTGAAATCACGCATCAGCCCGAACGCACACCGCTCATGACGGGATCGGTGAACCGCTACGAGGCATCGGCCGTGCTGGACGAGGCCGAGAAAAAGATGAGCAAGGCCATGGAGAGCACCATGCAGACCGAGAGCGAGCGGGAGGCGCAGAAGCCCGACAAGTCGTACCGCAACAACGTGGCCGAGAACGCCAACGGCGACAAGATAAGGGATGTGAGGGAGGAGATGGACAAGTTTGGCAAAGAGAGCGAGAGCCAGCAGCGGCACAACGACGCGCCACAGGGACAGGACATACACGGACGGTACTGGAGCACGGCGCGCGGCCCCAAGCGTCCTGTGCTGGTACATGCAGAGTTCACCAAGATAGGCGCCGAGTCGGGCGTGACGGGAGACATGCTCACCAAGAACGCGCGGTTCAGCATCCAGAGCCCGCGCTTCTTTGAGGGATGCAACTTCTTCCTCACAGCGGCCGACACGACAAACTGGGGGCGGGAGAAGTTCGAACGCCACTTGTGGGTGAGCAGTGGCGAGGACAAGAACGGCGAGGTGAACTACCCCGACTTCTATGTCAAGCTTGACCAGTACAACCCGCGCTTCGTGAGGCCCTACACATGGTACCAGACCCACCTGGCCGAGGCTCCCGTGGGCTCCGCGCTCAACGAGGACTGGCTCTACGATGACGCGCGCACGCTACATGCCGTCACGGTGACAGCCAAGAAGAACTCCTACACACGCTTCGACGCGAAGAAGCCCGCCTATGTGGTGGATGCCTACGAGGCGTACAACGCGGTGACAGACGCGGGACTGAGCAACGGATACTTCAAGGGCGCGCTGGACTTTGCCTACAACATCGCGCGCTACTACATCGGCGACATGAACCAGGAACGCAACTACGAGCTGGAGGTCAGGTACAACTCGCACACATCATCGTACCACATGGCCGAGGGCGAGCGGGAGATGTACAACCACCTCACCAACCTCGACAAGGTGTACATCTACACCGATTACAGCCCCAGGCAGGAGGGCAGCAAGAAGTACGAGGCAAGCAACCAGCCGCTGGTCATCGTGGACCTGAGGAAACTTCCCGACGAGATGGTGCGCACCACCTACCGCGACAGGTACTACCGCCTGCCGGGGTTCACCATGCCCTTTGAGTTCTACCAGCCCTCTTACGCAGGCAAGACTCTGCCCGAACGGAAGGACTACCGCCGCACACTCTACTGGAACCCTGACGTGCGGCTGGACGAGAGCGGCACGGCCAGGATCACTTTCTACAACAACGGAAAGTCCACACGCATGGGCATCAGCGCCGAAGGCATGGCTTCCGACGGCACGTTGCAGAGCGGGCTGGAGATGCCCGAGGACAGATAACAAACCCACCAAACATATCTTTATGGAACAGAACGAACTGAAAGACATCCTCGGCCTCTTCGACACCGAGGGTTCCATGGGAGAGATAAAACCCCTGGGCGAAGGACTCATCAACGACACATACCTGGCGAGGAACACCGAGGCAGGCAAGCCCGACTATGTGCTGCAGCGCGTGAACGAGAACGTGTTCCCCGACGTGGACATGGTCATGCGCAACATCCAGGCCGTCACCTCGCACATACGCCGAAAACTGGAGGCGCAGGGAATGCCCGACATAGACAGGCGCGTGCTGCGGTTCATTCCCGTGAGGGAAACCGGCAAACTATATACGGTGGCAGGCGGGAAGTACTGGAGGGTCATGGTCTTCATCCCCAACGCCATCACCAAGCAGGCTGTCAACGCCGAGAGCAGCCATGCCGCAGGTCTGGCCTTCGGGCAGTTCCAGTCGATGCTCGCCGACCTGCCTGTGCGGTTGGGCGAGACCATCAAGGACTTCCACAACATGGAGTTCCGCCTGCGGCAACTTCGCGAGGTGCTCGCCGCCGACCCCTGTGGCCGCGCCATGGAGCCACGCGTGCAGGAGATGCTGGCCGTCATCAACGACCGGGCCGAGGAAATGTGCAAGGCCGAGCGCATGGGACGCGAGGGCATCCTGCCCAAGAGGGTGTGCCACTGCGACACCAAGGTCAACAACATGCTGTTTGACGACCACGACAACGTGCTTTGTGTCATCGACCTGGACACGGTCATGCCCAACTTCATCTTCTCGGACTATGGCGACTTCCTGCGCACAGGCGCCAATTATGTGGCCGAGGACTGCCCCGACATGCAGAAGGTGGGGTTCAACATGGACATCTTCCGCGCCTTCACCAAGGGCTACCTCAAGGGAGCCGGCAGTTTCCTCCTGCCTGTGGAAATCGAGAACCTGCCCTACGCGGCCGCCCTCTTCCCCTTCATGCAGTGCGTGCGCTTCCTGTGGGACTACATCAGCGGCGACAAGTATTGGAAGTGCAAGTACCCCGACCACAACTTCGACCGGGCCAACAACCAGCTTCACCTCTTCCTGAGCGCGGAGAGCCACTATGGTGACATGCGCCAGTTCATCCAGGAGCAGGCAAGCAAGTAAGAGCCACCGCTGTACCTCTCCCACAAAAGAATGGGCGAGAGAAAACCCAAGAATTGGAGCAAGCGTGCTCAAGAAGGGTTAATAATTCCTAATCCGGACAACTTTACCGACCATGCAAGGGAATGCCGTACTCACAAATGGCGTACCTTTGCATGGTCTTTTTGTGCCACAGGAAATGACGGCACATGCCAGCCCGCGATGGGTACATACTTGACCCGCTGCCGGTTGAAAGCACCACATGCCACAGTCCCTCAAGGCACAGGCGACACAAGCACAGGGCAGGCATACAGGAGGCCAAAGCACAACGACAGACACAGAGCACAACAACAGGAGAAAAGTATGGAACTGGACACAAGTAAAAATTACGCGTTTATTAGTATGTTGAAGAAATACGTGAGCAGCAGCATGCTGCTGGTAATAGCGACCGTGGCGGCTCTCATCGTGGCCAACTGCCCTTGGGGCGACCTCTACCGCTACATCTGGCAGATGCCCGTGAGCCTGAGCGTGGGCGGGTTCAACCTCTTCAGCCACGGCGGGCACGCGATGAACCTGGGCGACTTCATCAGTGACTTCCTCATGGCAATGTTCTTCCTGAGCGTGGGCCTGGAGATCAAGCGCGAGGTGCTGTGCGGTGAGTTGTCCACGGTAAAGAAGGCCCTGGCACCCATCATCGGCGCGTGCGGAGGCATGCTGATGCCCGTCATCGTGTTTTACCTGGTGTGCCCCAAGGATCCAGTCATGGAGCGCGGCATGGCGATACCCATGGCCACGGACATCGCATTCTCACTGGGCGTGCTGAGCATCTTCAGCAAGCGGTGTCCCGCAAGCCTCAAGATATTCTTGGCCGCGCTGGCTGTGGCCGATGACCTGGGCGGCATCATCGTCATCGCCATACGCTACACCGACCACCTCAACTGGCAGTACCTGGGGTGGGCCGGCCTTTGTGTGGCCTTCCTGGCTCTGTGCAACTGGCGCCAGGTGCGCAGCAAGGCACTCTACATGGCCGCAGGGCTGGTGCTGTGGTACTGCATGCTCAACAGCGGCATACACGCCACGATAGCCGGTGTGGTGCTCGCCTTCTGCATCCCCGCCAACCTGCCCAACGGCACCAAGTACTACATCAACCGCATACGCACGAACCTGGCGCAGTTCCCGCAGACCGAGACGACCATCGCCGACCGCAACAAGCCTGTCGTGCTCAGCGATGACGAGATACATATGCTCAAGAGTGTGGAGAGTGCCAGTGACCATCTGATAAGCCCCCTGCAGGACTTGGAGGACGCGCTCAAGACCCCCATCAACTTCTTTGTCATCCCATTGTTCGCCTTTGCCAACGCGGGTGTCAACTTCGACGGGATGAGCCTCGCGAGCCTCTTCGGCGGTGTGGGGCTGTCTGTCTTCCTGGGCCTGCTCATCGGAAAGTTCACTGGCGTGTTCAGCGCGACGTGGCTCTTCATCAAGCTCCGCGTCATCCAGAAGCCTGAGGGAGCCACCTGGGCATCCTTTGCGAGCGTGTGCATGATATGCGGCATAGGCTTCACCGTGAGCATGTTCATGGCTGGCCTGAGCTATCCTGGCGGGCATACCGACCTGCTCAACGATGCCAAACTGGGCATCCTGATGGGCACGGTGGCCTCGGCGGTGGTGGGCAGCCTGATGCTAAACGCTACCCTTCCAAAACAGAAGCCCGACACACCCTCCGCTGGTGCTGAATAGCACCCTGTGGCCAGGCAGCGGTACCACCGTATTGACCAGCGAGGAGCCCACATGGTGACGCCACAGTAAGCGTCCCGTGTGGGCTTCCACGGCAAATATCATCCCCTCCTTGGTGCTGCAGTACACCACCCCCTCGAGTTCCTGGGGCATGTTGGGGGCTATCTCATAGCCGAAGCCCACGTTGGTGGCATAGAGTTCGCGAGGCCTGTCGCCACGGGTGCTGTAGCACACCAGGCTGTCGCGCATGGTCTTGCTGTAGAGCCGCTCCTGGTCGGCGCTCAGCCCCACCGTCTCGCGCACCATCGACTGGTAAGTGCGCCACACGGTCTTTCCCGTCGCGGCGTCGATGCAGGTGAGGGCACGTTCGGGGTCGGCGATGAAGATGCGTCCGTCCGTCTCCACCGGCCATACGGCAGCCGGGCTGTAGTGCATGTCGTCCCTGGCTACCCCGCGCCACTTCCACAGGAGCCCGCCATCACGGATGTCCAGGCAGTAGAGATACATGTCCCATGCGCCAAACACCACATGCCGGTCGGTGACGAGCGGCTTCGTCTCGATGTATCCCGCCACGCCCGAGAAGGTCCAGCGCGCCTGTCCCGTGCGCACATCCAGGGCGCGCATGCAATGGTCACTTCCGCCCACATAGGCGATGCCGTCACGGATGGCCACCGCGCCCAGCACTGGAGCCCCGGCCTTCACCTTCCACAGCTGCTTGCCGTTGCTTGACTTCAGACCGTAGATGCACCCGTCGGCACTGGGAACCACCAAGATGCCCTTCCACGCAGCCGGTGTGCCGATGATACGGGCACCTGTGGCAAAGGCCCACAACCGCTTGCCGTCCCCCAGCCGATAGGCCGTCACCACCCCCGCGTCATCCCCCACAAACACGCGCTTGCCCTCGATGGCGGGCGAGGAATATACACTCACGCCCGACTGGTGCAGCCACACGCGCTCCACCTGGCTGTAGGCCACATTGTCGCTGCTGTCCGGATATTCCCATGCACCTGCGTGGGGGTCGAGCACCTTGCCCTCGCAGTCGCGTATGGGGCCTCGCATCGAGTAGGCCACATAAGGCATGGGGCCTGTGGTGGAGTTCATCACGATGAGCCGTATGCTGTCGCGCGTCACCTCATACAGGCCGTATCCCGTGCCCGTGTCCCGTTCCCTGATGTTGGAGCGGAGCAGGATGCCGGGAATGCCGTCATACGACAGGTTGCGCGTGGCATGGTAGTGCCCGCCTATGCACAGCCTCACGTTGTAGTGCCGCAGGAGGTCGGTCACCTCATGCCAGTTGTCCACATCACCCTTGAGCAGGGGGTAATGGGTGACGATGATGACGGGCTCGTCCTTTGGGTAAGAGTCGAGCCTTTGCCTGAGCCACGCCAGGTCCTGGGCCACCACATGTCCATAGGCCATGCGCATCAGCGGCCCGGTGTTGAAGCCCAGGAAGTGCACCCCCTGGTGCTCAAACTCAAACCGCTCGTAGCCGAAGATGTCCTTCCAGTCCATGCAGCCCGACTCGCTCCACTTCGTCTCGTGGTTGCCCATGACGATGTAGTAAGGCACGCGCAGCCGGTCAAACAGCCTCTTGGCCTCCAGCATGGCAGGCCGGTCGCCGTCGTCGCTGATGTCGCCCGTGATGAGCACGAAATCGATGCTGTCCAGGGAGTTGATGCGGCTGACAGTCTCACTCAGCTGCTCCTCGCGCTCCGGGATTTTGGAGTTGAGGTGGATGTCGGTAATCTGGGCAAATCTGAAGTGCTGGGCCATGACAGTGCTGCCCAGCATGGCAAGGACAACAAGCAGCCTCTCTCTCATTTTTTCCATATATAGCGATAAGCGAAACGGCGGTTGGGGGCGGTGTCGCCCGAAGTGCACAGCGAGATGATGTCGGACGGGTCTGTAGGGTTGTCGGCCCACTTGAAGTCAAGCGACAGGCTGCCGCCCCTTAGGCCAAGTGCCTTGCGTGGCACGGCAAGCTCCATCACATTGCCCTGCACGGCATAGTCAAGGTCGCACACCAGCACCCACTCGCCCGTGGCAGCGTCATAGCGCATGAGCGTGGTGGTGGTGCTGTCCCTTACCAGGCGGTTCACCACGAAGTCATAACCCTGCCAGCCCGTGTCCTGCCGCTGGTCGGTGTTGAGGAAGAGGAGCATCCAGGAGGGGTCGGTGTAGGGCGTGAGGGGGCGGTCGGTCTCCACGGCGAAGTAGATGTCACGCTTCCCTACAGCCACATGCGTGCGCACGATGTCGTTGCGCCCGGTGCTGTCCGTGTAGTGCAGGTTTCCGTATCCGTCATTGTCGCGGTGTATCACGTCCCCCCTGGTGTCGGCAAAGTCCTCGGTGAGCAGTGGCCAGTCCCGCAGGCTGCCGTCCACCGTCACGCGTTGCAGGCCGCGGAACACGGGGATGGAGTCCACGCCCTTGTAGCGGCGTATGTTCTCTGCCATCTGCATGTAGTAGTTGTCCGTCCATCCTCCCTTCATGGGCGCGATGGTGCGGTTGAACTCCGCGTTGTACTGGTCAACGAAGTAGAAGGGGTTCTCCCTGCCCAGGAAGGTGGTGGGTCCTGCGGCCTGCCCCGAGGGGTCCTTCCCGCTGCGGTATCTGCCCGCTGTCCACTCGTTCCAGTCGTTGAGGTAGATAAACTCGGGGTCGACCCGCAGTGCCTCGTCCCATCTGTCCTGGAAGTAGATGCCATACTGTGTGGGACGCCGCACCACGCTGTCCACCGCCGGGCAGTAGGCGGCTGAGGGCATGTCGTGGTCATCCAGGGCGGGCTCGCCCGTCTCGCGGCGCCAGCTCTTGCCCACGATGCTGATGGGGTGCTGGGCGGGGGTCACCGCCATCTCCTCCCTTCGTCCCTGGTGTGTGGAGCACAGCTGCTCCGGGGCGAGTGCCTTCACGTTCTTCTCGTGCAGGTCATAGCCGAAGCTCCAGCTGTCCTCCTGCCCCACATACCTGCGGCCTGCCCATTCGTAATAGCCCCACCACATGTTGCGCAGGGTGAAGAACCGCTTCACCTCGTCGCTGTAGTCAGCCAGGTTTTTCTCCCCGCCGTTGGGGTTGGCATCCACCGATGGGGTGGCGTTGTAGAGCAGGAGCGGCTTGCCGTCCCAGTAGAACCAGCAGTCCTGGTAGCGCGGCTGCTTGTAGTAACGCTCATAGAGGCTCTGCACCACGGTGATGACGTTCCCGTTGAAGGCCCAGAAGCAGAACTTGGGCACGCGGTTGCCCTCGCGCCTCATCTCCTGCAGGGTGGTGAAGAGCACTTCCCACTCGTCCCAGTAGCACACGGCGTTGGTCACGTCCATGACGAGCACGTCCACACCCGCGTCGGCCAGCATGGACAGGTCGTGCCTGATGACGTACTTGTCGCGGCTCAGGAAGTAGCCGTACTCGGGCTCCCCCCAGTGATAGGAGGGTCCCGTCCACGCCTTGTTGTCCCACTCGTTACGCGCGTTGGGGTCCTCATCGAGCACGCGGGTCACGTCGCACTTGTACTCGCCCCCGTTGTGCAGCCCCTGCGTGTGCCAGGTAATGTAGAAGATGCCCACCGTTCGGGGCTTCCCGTCACGCTTGAGGGGAGCCTCCTGCGCTGTGGGCATCGTGCGTCCCAGAGCGTCGGTGGCCACCCATGTGGCGGTCGATTGCGCCTTGCCGCCCAGGGCCACCAGCGCTGTCAGCAACATGCTTCCAAGTCGTCTCATGTGATGAAGTCTTAGGTTAAGGTGATGTGAATGCTTGTGTGTGAGTGTGAGGAAGCAGGTGGCCGCCCCGTGGCTTGTGGCATCCACGGTGACGGACACCTGCTTCGCTGTATTCCTGCGGGTGTGCCACCCTGGCCGCGCGCTGTCGCGCTCAGTCCTTGCCGGCGCGCTTGCGTTCCAGGTGGTCCAGTATGATTTTGCGCATGCGCATGCTCTTGGGCGTCACCTCCACATACTCGTCGGCCTTGATGTACTCCAGCGCTTCCTCCAGGGAGAAGATGGTGGCGGGGATGATGCGCGCCTTCTCGTCGGTGCCGCTGGCGCGCACGTTGGTGAGCTGCTTGGCCTTGCACACGTTGATGACCAGGTCGTTCTCGTGCACGTGCTCGCCCACCACCTGTCCGGCATACACCTGTTCCTGGGGTTCGATGAAGAAGCGTCCGCGGTCTTGCAGGTGGTCGATGGCGTAGGCATAGGCGTTGCCCGTCTCCAGGGCAATCATCGAGCCGTTGGTGCGGCGGGTGATCTCGCCCTTGTAGGGCTGGTATTCCTGGAAGCGGTGAGCCATGATGGCTTCGCCCTGGCTGGCCGTGAGCACGTTGGTGCGCAGTCCTATGATGCCCCGGCTGGGGATCATGAACTCGATGTTCACCCTCTCGCCCTGCGACTCCATGCTCACGAGTTCGCCCTTGCGGCGCGTGACCATGTCGATCATGCGGCTTGCGAACTCCTCGGGCACGTTGATGGTGAGTTCCTCGATGGGCTCGCACTTCTGCCCGTCTATCTCCTTGTATATCACCTGGGGCTGTCCCACCTGCAACTCATAGCCCTCGCGGCGCATGGTCTCGATGAGCACCGAGAGGTGCAGCACGCCCCGCCCGCTCACTATCCAGCGGTCGGTGTATCCCTCGACCGGCTTGACGCGCAGGGCCAGGTTCTTCTCCAGTTCCTTCTCCAGGCGCTCGCCTATGTGGCGGCTGGTGCAGAACTTGCCCTCCTTGCCGAAGAAGGGGCTGTCGTTGATGGTGAAGAGCATGCTCATCGTGGGCTCGTCGATGCTGATGGTGGGCAGAGGCTCGGGGTTCTCGGCATCGCAGATGGTGTCGCCTATCTCGAAGTGGTCCAGTCCCACGATGGCACAGATGTCGCCCGAGGACACCTCGGGGGTGCGCTGCCTGCCCATGCCGGTGAAGGTGTGGAGTTCCTTGATGCGTGTCTTCTCCATGCTGCCGTCGCGGTGGGCCACGGCGATGCTCATGCCCTCGCGCAGTGTGCCCCGGTGCACGCGCCCCACGGCGATGCGTCCGGTGTAGTTGGAGTAGTCCAGGCTCGTTATCAACATCTGGGGCGTGCCCTCCAGTTGTTCGGGCGCGGGTATGTTGGCCACGATGCTGTCAAGCAGGTAGTAGATGTTGTCGGTGGGCTTTCGCCAGTCCTCGCTCATCCATCCGTTCTTGGCCGAGCCATAGATGACGGGGAAGTCCAGCTGTTCCTCGGTGGCGTTGAGGTCGCACATGAGGTCAAAGACCATCTCGTACACCTCCTCGGGGCGGCAGTTGGGCTTGTCCACCTTGTTGACCACCACGATGGGCTTGAGCCCTATCTGCAGGGCCTTCTGCAGCACGAAGCGTGTCTGGGGCATGGGCCCCTCAAAGGCGTCGACGAGCAGGATGCAGCCGTCCGCCATGTTGAGCACGCGCTCCACCTCGCCCCCGAAGTCGCTGTGGCCCGGTGTGTCGATGATGTTTATCTTGGTGCCCTTGTAATTGATGGAGACATTCTTGCTCAGGATAGTGATGCCGCGCTCCCGCTCCAGTTCGTTGTTGTCCAACATCAAATCGCCTGTCTGCTGGTTGTCGCGGAACAGGTTGCCCGCAAGCAGCATCTTGTCCACCAGAGTGGTCTTGCCATGGTCAACGTGCGCGATGATGGCAATGTTTCTGATATTCTGCATAAATTATCTCCATTAAAACCGCGTGCAAAGGTACGACAAATTCTCCAAGAGCCGGCGCGTCGGCTCTCGTTATTTGGGAGATACGGTTTCATTTGCCCGCCTGTGACTCCTGGGCAGGCGGCATTGTGCAGCGCTCACGGCCTCAGAGGCTGTATATGTCGAGGAACTTCCTGCCCACAGGCAGCGGGCGGCACACCGCAAGTGGTTGGCCTGGGCCAAGTGGCGCGGCCTGCGGCTCACACGATGCCCTGTGCCATCATGGCGCGAGCCACCTTCATGAAGCCCGCCACGTTGGCGCCGCGCACATAGTTGGTGTACCCGTCCTCGCGGCCGTAGCGCAGGCACTGGTCATGCACGGCGTGCATGATCTGCTGCAGGCGGCTGTCCACCTCGGCGGCCGGCCAGGAGATGTGCATCGCGTTCTGCGTCATCTCCAGTCCGCTGGTGGCCACGCCGCCCGAGTTGACGGCCTTGCCGGGGGCAAAGGGGACGCGGTGCTCCACCAGGTAGTCCACCGCCTGGGCCGTGCAGCCCATGTTGCTCACCTCGGCCACCAGGCTCACGCCGCCGTCATGCAGGGCCTGGGCATCGGCCAGCGTGAGCTCGTTCTGCGTGGCGCAGGGCAGGGCGATATCCACCGGCTGCTCCCACGGCTTGCGCTCCGGGAAGAAGGTGGCCTCGGGGTAACGCTCGGCATAGGGAGCCACGATGTCCTCGCCGCTGAGGCGCAGGTCGAGCATATAGTCTATCTTCTCGCCGCTCACACCCTTCGGGTCATGCACATAACCGTCGGGGCCGCTCAGGGTCACCACCTTGGCGCCCATCTCGGTGGCCTTCTTCACCGCGCCCCAGGCCACGTTCCCGAAGCCCGATATGGCCACCGTGCGGCCCTGGATGTCCTGCCCCAAGTCACGCAGCATCTGCCTCACGAAGTAGAGTGCTCCGTAGCCCGTGGCCTCGGGGCGCAGCAGCGAGCCCCCGAACTCCAGCCCCTTGCCGGTGAAGGTGCCCGTGTGTTCGCGCGAGAGTTTCTTGTACATGCCGAACATGTAGCCCACCTCGCGGCCGCCCACGCCTATGTCGCCGGCAGGCACGTCCTGGTCGGGGCCCAGGTTGTGCCACAGCTCCAGCATGAACGCCTGGCAGAAGCGCATGATCTCGGCCTCGCTGCGCCCGCGCGGGCTGAAGTCCGAGCCGCCCTTGCCGCCGCCCATGGGCAGCGTGGTGAGCGCGTTCTTGAAGGTCTGCTCAAAGCCCAGGAACTTCAGTATGCTCAGGTTGACCGAGGGATGGAAGCGTATGCCGCCCTTGTAGGGGCCTATGGCGTTGCAGAACTGCACGCGGTGGCCCAGGTTGACATGCACCTCGCCGTGGTCGTCCACCCAGGGCACGCGGAAGGATATGATGCGGTCGGGCTCCACCAGGCGCTCTATCAGCCGCGCGCGCTCAAACTCCGGATGCCGGTTGTAGGTGCCCTCGATGGAGAGCAGCACTTCCCTGACGGCCTGCAGGTACTCGGCCTCGCCGGGGTGTTTGGCCTCAAGTTGCTGTAAAATCAGTTCAGTCTTCATAGTGTTGTATGTTAGTCTTGTGGAAATGTTGTTAAGTATGTGCAAAGTTAGCATTTCCTTTCATTGTGGCAAGGAAAACGGGGAAATACCGCGCGGATTCCGCCTGTTTTTTGTCTTTTTGTCAAGTGTGGCCCACGCGGGAGACCACCTCGTGGCCTCCCGCGACGGGGTAGGGCGGAAAACGCATGCCGCCGCGTTGGCCATCGCATGCCGCTGCGTTGGCACATGCAGCCGCATGCGTTGGCACATGCAGCCGCATGCGTTTGGCGGTGCGGTGCGGCGGGACGGGAGGAGTGGTGTCCTGGCCTTGGGGCGGTGCCCCGGTTGCCTGGCCGGGGGCATGGCGGCAACCGCACGCCGGGAAGCCGTCTTATGGCTTTCCGGGAAGTGTGGCTGCAGCATCCCCGGCATGAGCGGGGGTGCGAAAAGTGTGCCCCGCATAATGCCGTGTGATGGAAAAGCGGTAAATTTGCCATGTGTAACGGGCTATGGAGGCATGACTTGCCGTGACGGAGAGCCCTGTTTGTCAGAATTGTGTCAAGGGCTTCCAGCCTACTTGCGAAAGAATGAACTTACCATGCAAATCTTGCCTTCTCCTGGCCGCCGCGCTTCTGGGGGGGTCACACAGGGTGGCTGCTCAGGCCACGGAGTCCCTGCTGCAGGGAACGGTAATCAGCAGGGAGGGAGGTGCCGGCGCGGCGCGCGCCTTCGACGGTGACGCGTCCACCTGGTACGAGGCGGGCAGCCCCGACTTCCGGTGGGTGGGGCTCGACCTGGGCAAGCCCCACGTCATCACACGCATATCCTACACCCCGCGCCAGTACGGCAGCACGGGAGTCGACCGCATGCTGCTCTCCCTGTTCGAGGGAGCCAACCGCCCCGACTTCATGGATGCCGTCCCCCTCTACCTCATAAGCGAGACCCCCGCCCAGGGCGCCGCCACCAGTGTGGACATCAGCGTCACCAGGGGCTTCCGCTATGTGCGCTATGTGGGGTCGGCCGGCTCCTACTGCAATGTGGCCGAACTGGCCTTCTATGGCCACGAGGGCGCGGGCAGCGACACCCGCTTCTACCAAGTGACCGCCCTGCCCACCATGAGCATCCATGTGGCCGACGAGGCTGTGCCCGAGCAGAAGGGCGAGGACTTCGACTCGCGCATCACCATCACCTACGAGGGAGGGACGCTCATACAGGAGTATCCCGTGCTCACGCGTGTGCGCGGCAACTACTCTGCCACGCACGAGAACAAGCCCTACCGCATCAAGTTTGACGACGGAAAGAGCCACCACATGCTGCACGGTTCGGCCCGCGACGAGTCGCCGGCCAAGGCCAAGAAGTGGACACTCATCAGCAACTATGGCGACAAGACCCTCATGCGCAACCCCGTGGCCTACGAGGTGAGCCGCCGCGCGGGCATGCCCTTCACACCCTGGTGCCGCTGTGTGGACGTGATACTCAATGGTGACTACCGGGGATGCTACCAGCTCACGGACTATGTCGGGATAGACAAGAACCGCGTGAACATCACCGAGATGGACGGCACATGCACCGACCCGGTGAGCATCACGGGCGGCTACTTGATAGAGATGAACGGATATGCAGGGCAAGACCCCGTCAACTTCACCTCGCGCCACGGCAACCCCGTTTCGGTCAACGACCCCGACGAGAAGGACATACAGCCCGTGCAGCTGGCCTACATACGCGACTACTTCAATGCCATGGAGGACAGCGTGTACGCCCCCTCCTACGCATCGCCCGGCAGCGGCTACCGCCGCATGCTCGACCTGGACACCTTCCTGCGCTATTTCCTGGCCTGCGAGTTCAATGGCAACACCGACATGCTGTGGCAGGTGTTCATGTACAAGCAGCGCGCCGACAGCCTCATATACACGGGGCCCGTGTGGGACAACGACCTGGCCCTGGACAATGACTACAATGTGTATCCCGGCAACCAGCGCCAGGAGTGGACCTACAAGGTGCGCACGGCGGGCAACTGGGGCAACCTGGTGGGCCGCGTGATGGCCGACCCCGCTGCCCTGGCGCGGCTCCAGGGCATCTGGGCACAGCTCAGGCGCGACTCCCTCTTCACGGCGCAGGCCATGGGCGAGTATGTGGACTCGCTGCGCGCGCTGCTGGCCGGCAGCCAGCGGCTCAACTTCCTGCGCTGGCCCTACCTCACCCAGCAGCTCCACTGCAACCCCCGCGTGTGGGGCACGTGGGATGCCGAGGTGGATGTGGTGCGCGACTATGTGCAGGGACGGGTGGCCTGGATGGACTGCAAGCTCAACTACGGCACGCTGCAGCAGCGCGACGGGCTGTACCAGATAGCCTCGCCCCTGGACCTGTGCACCTTCAGCCAGATGGTGGCCCAGGGGCATGCCGATGCCGGCGCGGAGCTGCTCTGTGACCTCGACATGACCGGCTACTCCACGCTCTTTGCCCCCATCGGCACCGGGCAGGCACCCTACACGGGCTCCTTCAGCGGTGGCGGCCACACCATCAGCGGGCTCTCCATCCAGGGCGGTGAGGCTCCCGCCGCGCTCTTTGCCCATGTGGCAGGCCCGTGCCGCATCACCGACCTCTTCCTGGGGGCACGCTCCAGGGTGAGCGGCACCCACTATGTGGGCGCGCTGGTGGGCATCGTGCACGAGGGCACGCTCACCCTGGCCCGCTGTGGCAGCCAGGCGGCGGTGGAGGCCAGCGGGCACCATGCGGCCGCGCTGGTGGCACGCGTGTGCCGGGGGGCCACGGCCAGCGTGACCGACTGCTACAATGTGGGCAGCGTGAGGGCCGACAGCCTGGCCAGTGCCATGGTGGCGTGGTCGGAGGGCAACCTGCTCATGAGCCGCTGCTACAATGCCGGCACGCTGCGGGGGGAGACTCCCGTGTGCGAGTTTGCCGTGGTCGAGGGGCAGTTCCAGGTGAGCGACTGCTACGACACATTTGCCTACCAGGTGAGGCACGTGCGCAAGGCCGATGTGTGGAGCGGGGCTCTCTGCTGCCGGCTGGCGGCATGCGGCGGGGACTCTCCCTGGAGACAGAATATAAATAATGCTCGCGCGCGAGACGCGCATCCCGTGCCCGTCACCTCGCACGGCTGGGTGTACCAGAACGGGGACTCCTATACCAATGTCAACCCCAGTGCGCCCAAGTATCGCTACTACAAGTATGAGGTGACCGCCGTGCAGGGGGGCAACCTGGTGCAGTTCTCGGAGTTTGACCTCCTCGACGGCAATCTCGACGAGCTCCCGTCGCTCAGCATCTATGCGGGCACCGAGAGCACCATCGGTGGCGAGAACTGGCCCAACCTCGCCGATGGCAGCATGGACACCAAGTACTGCTCGGCCTTCTCGGACAAGGCAAGCTTCTTCTTCGACGCGGGCCAGGAGGTGGAGCCCTACGGCTACCGCATAGGCACGGCCAATGATACCCAGAAGAACCCCGGGCGCAACCCGCTCTGCTGGACGCTGAGCGGCAGCAACACGCGCACCTCGCAGGCCGATGACGCCTCGTGGGTGCTCCTTGACGAGCAGACGGGTGACTCCCCGCTGCCCGCCACCGACGAGGCGGCCCGTGACTATTGCCTGCCGCAGGCCGTCACAGGGCTGGCCATGGCCGTTCCACGGTTGACCCTCTCTCCCGGGGACTGCGCGCGCCTGTCTGTCGAGGTCACGCCCCGCAGCATGGGGGGGATACCCCTCAACTGGAGCAGCAGCGACCCCGAGGTGGCCACGGTGGATGCCGCAGGGCGCGTCACGGCGCGAGCCCTGGGTCAGTGCGTGGTGACAGCCTCTGCCCCCGACTATTGCAGCCTTGCCGCCCAGTGCGCGGTCACGGTGGCGCGCGAGCCCGAGGGCTACCGCTACTTCCTGCTTGCCATGGACGGCGCGCGTGAGGGCGGCACGGTACAGATGGCCGAGGTGGACCTCCTGGATGCGGGCGGTGCCGAGCACACTCCGCTCACCCTGTATGCCAGCGAGGCAGAGCATTACAGCGATGAGGTGCCTGACAATGTGACAGATGACAACCTGGACACCAAGTGGTGCGGGCCTCTGAAGCAGACCGCTTTCCTCTATCTGGATGCCGGCACGCCCCTGCGCCCCTCGGGCTACCGCTTCTACACAGCCAGGGACGCGGCGGCGTACCCACGCCGCAACCCCTCCTCGTGGCGGCTCTATGGCAGCCGGTCACAGTCTGCTTCACCCGATGGTGAGGGCTGGGTGCTGCTTGACCAGCGTGTGGGCGACAGTTCCATCGGGGCTGTGGGCCAGGCTCCCTTCGACTTTGTGATTGACTACAGCAATGTGGCCGATGGCATCGGGCATGTCGCGGGCGGCGCGGTGCGGGAAGCGGGAAAATCCCCCAGGGGCGTGTATGACCTGTGGGGAAGGCGCTGGAATACGCCCGGTGAGGCTCGCGAAGCGGGGAGAATAGTTATACAGGACGGGGCGAAGAGGGTAAAATAACCTTGTTTTCACCTCGTGGTATTAAAAAACGTTAAACGATATATATAAAGTGTGTATTGCGCATAAGAGTTGAGCATTGTAATCGCTAACTTTGTGAGTGGGCAGGTGCGTCTCGCCGGCGGGGCGCCCGCTTCAGCAAAGCAGGTCAAAGTCAGAATAACGCGACCAGGCCAGGATGGGATTTTCACTCAGAGGCCATTCTGCGGGGACGGGCATGTGCAGAGTGCCTGATGGAACTCTTTTCCAGGACGAAAACAGGCGGACGTGCCGCTTCCCAGGGTTTCCAAGGCCGTTTGGGCGTGCGCGGCAGCGAGGCAAGGCATATGAAAGTGAGATATATTAACACTAAATCCAAAACAAAGATGAAGAGAACGTTTACCATTTCGCGTTTCTTTTCGGCAGTGGCAATCACCGTGGTGATGCTGCTCGCCGGGACGAGCGCGCGTGCGGCTGTGACCATCACAGCCCTGAGCGGAACGGGCGGGACGGGCAGCGAGGGTTACGCCAAGCTCGTTGACGGCAGTTCGCTCACCAAGTGGGGACACCGCTGCTTCAACGATGATTACGCCTACGCGTACATCATCCTGAAGACCAGCGAGCCCATCGTGCCTGACAACTACTTCCTTGTCATCGGCAACGACACCGAGCAGAACCCCACCCGCAACTGGGAGGACTGGACCATCAGCGCGGCCAACTTCGACTCTGATGACCAGGCCGTGGAGGATGCCGCCTGGACGGTGATTGACGACCGCAAGGGCGAGATGCTTCCCACAAAGAACAAGGTGGGAGTGGACCTGGAGTTCAACAAGGGCGACAAGACCACCGCCTACCAGTACTTCATGATAAGAATCACGCGCGCGGTCAACGGCACGCAGAACGAGTTCCTGCAGATGTCGGAGTTCGGCTTCGGCACCAGCGAGATGTTCTTCAACTCTGCCCCCGTCACCTACAGCGTGATCGACGGCACCCGCAACACGGACGCGGTCGAGGCCCTGAACAAGCTCTTCGACGGACGCACAGGCTCCAAGTGGGGATGCGGCGCGGGCGAGGGTGTTGACTGGCAGGGCGAGAACACGGGCGCATACGCCATCTTCAAGGCCACACGCCCCATGGCCCCCACCTACTACAAGCTTGTGACCGGCAACGACACAGGCTCCAATCCCGGACGCAACTGGAAGGACTACAAAATCTACGGCATGAACGCCAGCAGCGACAGCGAGGCCAAGCGCGACGCAGAGGGCTGGGTGCTCATTGACGAGAAGCATGTGACCGAGAAGGAACTGCCCGCGAAGAACCTCTACACGGTGTATATGACCCTCTCGGAGCCCAACACCACCAAGTACCAGTACTTCAAGCTGGAGATAGAGTCCATCCAGAGTGGCGGGTTCATGCAGATGGACGAGTTCGCCTTTGGCGACGAGGCGCAGTTCCAGAACGACCGCGAGGAATACTACCAGGCGGCACTCTCGGCTGTGGACTTCGGCAAGGTGTTCCAGCAGACCCTGAAGGATGCCTACAAGGCAGGTCTTTCCTCGCTCAACACCGCTGCCGACATCTTCAGCGTGCTCGACTGCAAGAACACGCTCGACGGCATGCTGGACAGCATCAACAGCAGCATCTCGGCCTATGAATCGCTTGCCGAGGCGGTGGCTACCATGACAATGCATTACACCGAGCATGACTGCATGAGCGAGGAAGGCAAGAAGGTGGTGGGCCCGTACCTCAACGAGACCATCGCCCCCAACGCCACCTATCCCAACGGTTCCTACCCCTACATCATCGCCAACGCCCTGCTCGGCGTGGATGCCGTGAAGCAGGAGGTGCGCCATGTGGGCACCATGCTCGAACTGTATGCGTCCGACCTGACCACAGGCGCGCTGGATGTGACCTACCAGGCCATCAACGGCAATGAGGACCGTACCAGCGAGGGCTTCGCGGCCATCTTCGACGGACAGACGGATACCAAGTGGTGCACTGGCGTACCCGCATGGGTGGTGTTCTCCACCAGCGAGCCCATTGCTCCCACCTATTACAGGCTGACCACCGGAGGCGACACCGGCTCCAGCCCCGGACGCAACTGGAAGAACTGGAAGATATATGCCGGAAACTTCGAGTCGGACGAGGCGGCCGCCAAGGACGCGGACGGCTGGGTGCTCATTGACGAGAAGAGCGGCATCGGAAGCGACCGCCTGCCCGCCGCCAATGTGGCGGATGGCTACTTCAGTGTCTCCAAGCCTTCGGCCACAACCTACAAGTACTTCAAGATCGAGGTGGAGTCGCTGGTAAGCGGAACCACCCAGCAGATGTCGGAATTCGTGTTTGGAAACGACGCCAACCGCATCCTCTTCCGCAACGAGCAGTATGCCGACATGAGCACATTCGACCTTGAGGTCGAGGCCGAGAAGGCGCTCCGTGACCAGTACAGCACCACGCTCGAGGAGCTGAAGTCAAGCGTCAGCATCGAGGAGACGGGCGGGTGTGTGAGCCAGCTGAGGAGCCTGCAGGACAAGATCAACGCCAGCGCCGACCTCTATGCCGCTTACGAGCTCGCCTATTCCGACCTCGAGAGCAACGCGGCCAACTTCGCCGACTACGCGCACGCTGGAGCGTGGGTCGAGGGATACATCAACGAGAACGTGGCTCCCGGTGTGAGGTTCTACAACGGAACGCACGCTTACATCCAGGAGAACTGCCACCTGGGCGAGAAGGCCATCAAGTGGGAGACCGCTTACCTCAACAGCATGATCGCGGCGGCCACTGACCTGGAGACCACACGCTTCATCGTGCTGGACGGCAACGGCCAGTTCAACGACAGTGAGAGCTGGGGCATGCTCGTGGACAATGACTATGCAACCAAGTGGGGATGCGCCATCAACAACAGCAATCCCCCCTACATCATCTTCCGCACGCTGGAGCCTGTCAACCCCTACTTCTATACACTGAACACCGGAGGCGACACCGAGACATACCCCGGACGCAACTGGGGCACCTGGCGCATTTACGGCGGCAATTTCGAGGGCGACATCGAGGCCAGCAAGAGCGCGGACGGATGGGTGCTGGTTGACGAGAAGGTCAACGTGGGGCAGAACCGCCTGAAGCCCACCAACAACACGGCTTCCTACTTCGGCTTCAGCACCGAGACCACCGTGCCCTACACCTACTACAAGCTCGAGCTGGAGAAGGCCTATTCGGGTGACGGCCAGCAGATGCAGGAACTGCACTTCGGCACCGAGGCCGAGTTCGACGTGGTCAAGGAGGACTATACGAACGAGGCCAACGAGTTCAATACGGATGTGGTGTGCGAGCAGCGTCTGCTCAACGAGTATGCCGAGTCTGTGGAGGGTATCGGCGAGCTCATCAACATGGAGGCGCTCTTCCGCGCTTATGACCGCATACTGAACCTGCAGGACAGCATCAGGGCATCGGCCGCCGCTTACCAGGGATACACCGACGCGGTGGAAAGCCTGAGAAACTACGTGGAGCAGCATCCCGAGGTGAAGGGGGCTGCCCGCGAAGTCATCGAGAACTATGTGGCCGACGAGGCCATCGAGCCCTCGGCAGACCTCTATCCCAACGGCTCTTACGCCTACATCATGGCGGAGCGCCTGCTGGGCGACTCCACGCTGCTGGACGAGGTGGCTTTCCTCGACTCCCTGAAGCGCGCCCTCGTGGCCGAAGGATACGTGGCGGGCACGGAAATCACTCCCATGGTGTATGACCCCAGCCTGGCCAAGGGCGGCGAGGGCTGGAGCATGACCAGCTACACACACGGCACCTTCAACGGCATGTCGGTCGGGGAGTTCTGCAATGACAAGCGTATCTTTGACATCAACCAGACACTCTCGGGCCTCAAGGACGGCTACTACGAGGTGCGTGTCAACGCGGCCTTCCGTCCCTCGGGCGATACCACCAGCACCAACTACCGCGCTGTCGTCTATGCCAACGAGACCCAAATCTACGTTCCCACAGTATATGAGGAGCGCATCCTCAAGGCGGACGCGCAGGACAGCGTGAACTGCCTCATCAGCGGCAGCATACCCGACAAGGCCATCACCGACGCGCAGACCGGCGACACCCTGGCCTATGTGCCTTGGGGCGTGAACGGAAGCTGCGTGGCCTTCGGCGCGGGACGTTATGAGAACGTGCTCGTGGTGAAGGTGACCGACGGCCAGCTGACCTTCGGTGTGAAGAACGACGGAACACCCGACAATGCCAACGGCTATGGCGACTGGGCCACGGTGGGCAACGTGCGCATCTACTATCTGGGCACCCAGGAGAGTGACGACGTGGCCGCCGCCTATGACCGCGCGCTGGCTTGCCAGGCCAGGCGTGCCGCCGTGCTCAACGCCTATGTGGCAGATGACCTCAACAATTTCAAGCATCTGCCCAACTTCAGCCAGGCCGAGCGCAACGCCGCCGCCACAGCAGCAGCGGCGGTAGAGACCGCCACCACTGTGGCCGACAAGGCCGGGCTGCAGGCTACCTTCAGCGCCCTCTGCGGGCAAATCAACGCCACCAAGGACGCTTACCTGGACACCAGGGACGGGGCGCAGAACGTGTATGAGAAATGGATGAACAACACCGTCCTGGACGCTACCAGAGCCAGGGAGGTGGAGAAAGACGTGTTTGACGTGCAGGACAACTTGCTTGGCGGAACCTACAGCACCCAGGAGGCTCTTGCCGCCAAGGAGGCCATCTATGCCAAGTGGCCCGACTACCTCAGCGTGACCAACGCCCAGGACAACGGCTACATCGAGGACGAGCCCTTCTCCTACATCATCACCGCAGCGAGCAGCAGGCCTTATGTGATAGCCAACGGCATCTACGAGAAACTTGACTCCACACAGACGGTGTTCAAGTTCGAGTACAAGTCAGAGGCCAATCTGACAGGCACCCAGTTCTACTTCGGCACTCCCTCGTTCGTGCCCTCACAGACGCTCCAGAGCGATGGCCTTGGCGCGGCGGATGACTGGAAGACGGTGTATTTCTACATCGCCCCAGCCCTGCGGCAGTGGTCATTCGGTGACCTGGAGGATGTGATCCGCTTTGACCTGGGCTCCAATGTGACCGAGGGCGCCGTAATCAACCTGCGCAACATGCAGTACATCACCGAGCAGCAGGCCCAGGCCGAGGGTGCCACATTCACCTATCCCACAGCCATCGGCGCAGTGGAGGAGAAGACTGCTCCTGCCGTGCAGGGCATCTACAACCTCTCGGGCCTGCGTGTGAGCCGGGCCGTGCGGGGCATCTACATCATCAACGGACGCAAGGTGCTGGTGAAGTAATCCCCGTTCCACCACAATCAGTTCTACCGGACGCCCCTGCGGGGGTGGCCGGTAGAACGCTTTCATTCCAAGAAGCAGCAATAACCCAAACAATTGTTATCCATGAGAAAGTTTCTCTTCTCATTCCTGTCTGCGCTCATGGCACTCACCTCATGCACCGAGCAGATAGACACCTCGGCCCGGTATGTCTTCAAGCACCACACCATGGCCAGCTATCTGGATGCCCACGAGGACTATTCCGAGTACGTGGCCTTGACCAAGAAGGTCACCATGAGTGAGGTCTCGGCCACCACCGTGTACCAGATACTCACCGCCAGAGGCAACTATACCTGCTTTGCCCCAACCAACAAGGCCATACACACCTACCTGGACAGCCTGGTCAGCCAGGGGCTTATCGCATCCCCCACATGGGACTCCTTTACCGACAGCGCCAGGCTCGACTCCATACGCAGGGTGATTGTCAAGAACAGCATCATCGACGGAGGAGACCTGGAGACGCAGCGATACACGCTTGCGCAGTTCCCCACCGAGAACAACTCCGAGTTCCCGCTGCCCAACCTCAACGACAAGAGGCTCACCTATTACTCGCCGCAGGGGGATCCCGACAGCATCTACATCAACCGCGACTGCCCCATCGACGAGAACAACCGCGACATACAGGTGCTCAATGGTGTAATCCACCAGATGCACAAGGTCATCGCGCCCACCGACGTGTCCTGCGCCGCCTACTTCCGCAACATCATCGACAGGGGCACCGAGGGCTACCTCACCTTTGCCAAGTGCCTGCTGGCATGCGGACTGATGGACACGCTCTCGGCCATCAGGGACGAGACCTACGAGCGACTCTACCAGACAAACGCCATCCCCGACCTGGAGAAGTACATGAGCAAGGGCTTCAGCGACAAGTCGGGCAACAGCAACTCCGACGCCCTGGCCCCCGAACACCGCAAGTTCGGGTTCACCCTCTTTGCCGAGACCGACGCCTTCTGGCGCCAGCAGGGCATCGACCCCACAGCCGGCGATGTGCCCCGGCAGGTGATGCAATGGGTGCTCGACCGGCACCAGTACTCTGATGAGGATGTGTTCACCACCGACGACCACTACACCTCGGAGGACAATCTGCTCTACCAGTGGATTACTTACCACATACTGCCCATGCGCCTGCAGGCCAACAAGCTGGTGCATCACTGCAACGAGCTGGGCTACACCATCAGCAACCCCTACCGCTACTCGATACCCGTGGTGGAGTGGTATCCCACCATGGGCAAGCCACGCCTGCTCAAGCTCATCGAGACCAAGGCCAGCAACGGAGTCTATATCAACCGCTTCCCCAATCTCGACAATGGCATCAAGGGCACGGGTTATGAGGTCAGTTGTGACGCTGACAAGGTGGGCTCCTATGTGGATCGCTCGGCCGACCTCACCGTTGTCAACGACATCGAGAACGCCTGCGTCTATCCCATCGACCAGCCCATCAGCTACAACGACGCCGTGCGTGACAACCTGCACCGCGAGCGCATACGCTTCGACGGCATGGCACTCTTCCCCGAGGCGGCCACCAACGGCATCCGCCGCGCCGAGTCCACCGAGGACCGCTACCAGCATGTGTATATCCCCGCCGACAAGTACTACCGCTACTTCAGCAACATGCGCATAATGAGCGATGATACCAACTTCATCTACTTCAACGGCTACAAGGTCAACTGGGCCAACTATACCCAGGACGAGATGAAGGCCATCGGCCACTACGACATCATGTTCAAGCTTCCTCCCGTGCCGCGCCGGGGCACCTACGAGTTGCGCTACAAGACCCTGGCCACCCCCTCGCGTGGAATCGTGCAGATATACTTCGGCAGCGACCCCGACAATCTCCCCGTGGCAGGCATACCCATTGACATGACCAAGGGACTGGTGGATTCCTATGGTGAGAATGCCTCCTGGGATGCGTTGACCGACGAGGACCGCGACGAGGAGGTGATACGCGAGATAGACCACAACCTGCGCAACCATGGTCTGATGAAGAGCGCGCGCCATGAGGTACACGAGAGCAACCCGTCGCTCACGGCACGCGACGACTCGCGCTGCTGCCGCCACATCATCGTGCGGCAGACCCTTGACCCCAACCAGACATACTATGTGCGCTTCAAGAGTGTGCTGGACTCTGACAAGAAGGAACTCTACATGGACTACATGGAATGGTGCCCCAAGGAGGTCTATGACAACCCAAGCACCCCCGAGGACGTGTGGTGACCCGCCAGCAGGCACACACCCGCGTGATGGCCGGACTCCCCTAGCGGAGCCCGGCCATTCCTTTGCCCGCCCCGATATGGCAGGCTTGCACGGGCAAGTCCAGCGGACGGGCGGGCAAGCGCACTACGCTGCATGTGCCAACGCAGCCGCATGCGATTGCCAAAGCACTACGCTGCATGTGCCAACGCAGCCGCATGCGATCGCCAACGCACTACGCTGCATGTGCCAACGCAGCCGCATGCGATCGCCAATGCACTACGCTGCATGTGCCAACGCAGCCGCATGCGATCGCCAACGCATGCGGCTGCGTTGACCGTCCAGCCCAGGGCGGACGGAAGGGGCACACCCATGCTTCCGTCGCCCTCCATTGGCGCGCGCAGCCCACGGCAAGCCCCTGCCCAGCCCCGTGCATGCCCTCCGAAACCGTGCGGCAGAGCACTTTAATGGTGCAAGGATTTGCCTGGAAAGAAAAAGCAATGTATATTTGTGCCCGATGAGTCTCCGTTTGCAGACGTGGGGCGGGTGTGCCACAGCGCGCCGCCATGTGCTGCGGACTGTCAGTTTGAACCGACACCCACCGAATGAAGAACCTAGAGAGGCATGCCGCAAAAGTCCTTGTGCGCCTGGTGGCAGTGATGCTGTCGCTGCTCCTGCTTTATGTGCTGTGGCTCGTGGCGCGCGTGTTCCTGCTCGATGTGTTCACTATCCCCTCCAACTCCATGCAGCCCACCATGCAGCCCGGAGACCGCATCCTGGTGAGCAAGACGCTCCTGGGCCCGCGCCTCTACCGCAGTCTCAGCGTGCGCGCTGTACCGGGCACGCTGCGCAGTTTCAGGCTGCGGGGGTTGAGGCAGGTGCGCCGTGGGGATGTGTTGGTGTTCAACGCCCCCCTGCATGACGGGTGTGTCAACTTTCTTGTCAACCATGTGTATGCCAAGCGGTGCCTGGCCCTGCCCGGTGACAGCATCGCGGTGGAGGACGGGCATTACGTCAACAGCCGCTATCCGTGGCCGCTGGGCCTGGCCGAGGAGCAGCGTCACCTGCGGGCCGCTCCCGACAGCGTGTTCACCCGCGAGGTGTACCATGTGCATCCCTTTGACCCCCGCGTTCCCTGGACGGTGAAGCGCTGGGGCCCCGTGTATGTGCCGCGCCGTGGCGATATCGTGCCGCTCACTCCGCTCACGGCCACCTGCTTGCGCCAGATAGTGGAGTGGGAGCGGGGCGGCCCGCTGCGCATCGACTGGGAGCGGGGCGAGGTGCGCGATTCCATCGGGCGGCTCCTGCGCGCGCATGAGTTCCTGCACAACTATTATTTCATGGCGGGCGACAATGTGTGCGACTCCAATGACTCGAGGTATTGGGGGCTTGTGCCCGAGGAGTATATAATCGGTGTGGCCACGCACATCCTCTATGGACGCGACCCGCGCACGGGACGCTTTCGCCGCCACAGGTTTCTGAGGAGGGTGAGATGAGCGTACGGGAGTGGGTGGCCGGCTGCCGGCCGTGTGGGCCGCGGATGCGCGTGCTGGTTCCCCTGGCCGCGTTGCTGGCTGTGCTGGTGCTGATGCTCTTTCCTGTGGGCACGGGCTTCTGCACGGCCGATGTGGCCGTGCCCGTGGCGGGCGGACTGCTGGCTGTGGCAGGTCTGCCGCTTTTCATCGCCGGCGGGTGCCGCATGCGCCTCACGGCCATCGATGGCCTGCTGGGCATGTGGCTGCTCTATGTGCTGCTGCGCGCCTGGTGCGGCACGCCCGAAGTGCCCTGCCTGCCTGCTGTGCTCAGGAGCGTGTCGCTGGCGGCCTTGTACGCCGCTCTGCGCCTGCTGTTCTCGTATGCAGTGCCTTCCGTGACGGCCACCGAGGGCGTGGTGGCTTTGTTTGCCGTCGTGCAGTGCCTGCTCTGCTTGTCCCAGCTGCTCTGCGGCGGCAGCCGTCATGCCGACTTCCCGTTTACGGGCACGTTCCCCAATCCCGGCCCCTGCTCGGCTGTCTTCCTTGTGGGGCTGTGCCTGGGGTTTTACCGTTTCTTTTATCCCGTTTCACCGGGGCATGCACGCCTTTCCGGGGCATGCCGTGCCCTTTTCATGTCCACCCTGGCACTCTGCTCCCTCATGCTTCCCCTGGGATGGAGCCGTGCCGCGCTGACGGGCGCGGTTGTGTGCCTGCTGGTGGCCACATGGCCGCGCATGACATCGCGGATGCGCCTCTCCGTGCTGGGAATGGCCGTTGTGGCCGGCCTGTTGCTGTACTTCATGAAGCGAGGCTCGTCTGAAGGGCGCGTGCTGTTTTATGCCGTTTCATCGTACCTTGTGGCACGCCATCCTGTCTTTGGCAGTGGAATCGGGACGTTTTTCGGCACGTACGGGCAGGGTGTGGCCGCGCTCCACCAGCATCTCCCGTTTGCACTCACCTGCCATGCGGGCACCATCGAGTACGCCCTGTGCGACGGCATGCGCGTGGCGGTGGAACAGGGTCTGGTGGGACTCCTGCTTGCCGTGTCGTCCGCCTCGGCGGTGCTCTGGCGGTTGTGGCGGTGCAGCCCGGCTCTCGCCCTTGCGCTCCTGGGAGTCCTGGTTGTCTCGCTTTTCTCCTATCCTTTCCAGTTGCTTCCCTTCCAGTTGTTGCTTGTCCTGCTGTCGGCCCAGGCGGCCAGTACGGCTGTGGCACCCGCTCCCCGTGACCTTCCCGCAGGCTCGCGCGGTGGTGTGGGACTGGCTTTCTCCATGGCTGTTTTTGCGGTTTTATCGGCGTTTCTTGTGTTTGGCCCTGTCCGGGAAAGGGTGCGTGCCACAGCCCAGAGCCGCTTGATAGTCGGGCGCGACAGTCCCCGCCTGTTGCCCCAGTATGAGAGCCTGCTGCCCCTCATGCGGCACGATGCGCAGTTCCTGTTCCGCTATGGCCAGATGCTGGCTTCCTGTGGCAGGTACAATGAGAGCAACCACCTGCTCGCCCAGGGGGCGCTGGTGAGCAACGCCCCCATGCTGCATGTGCTTCGTGGCCACAACTACCGCCATCTGCATGCCCCCGCCCATGCGGATCGCGCCTACAGGCAGGCGCATGCCCAGAGCCCGGCGCGCCTGTACCCGCTGCTCTGCCTCATGCGCCTCTACAGGCAGAGCGGGCAGGTGGCGCGCGCCAGACGGGTGGCACGCGTAATCCTGTCCTTGCCCGCCTGGAGCGACTCGCCGCTGGACATGGAGATAAGGAGGGAGGCGAAGAGTTGCATAAGGGAACAATAAAAGCGGGCGTGTGGATGTTATAAGAATAGATATGAGGATAATCGGGCGTGTGATGCTTCTTGTGCTGCTGCCGCTTGTGCTGGGCTGTTGTGCAAGGGGAGGCGAGGACCGCAGGCTGGAGGAAGCCCTCCAGTTTGCGGGTGACAACCGTGCGCAGCTCGAGCGGGTGCTCACCCATTACGCGGGTGACTCGCTCAAGCTCCGGGCCGCGCGTTACCTGATAGAGAACATGCCGGGCCATTACTCCTACGCCGATACCGACTCGGTGGTGTCCTACTCGTGCCAGGTGGCAGGGTTGTGCGTACGCATGAAGAGCTGCAGGTACGAGCAGTTGCGCGACTCCATAAACGCCTGTGCCGCGCGGTGCGGAATCCAGCAGGTGGGCAAGGTGTTTGACAGCAGGGTGGTGACAGCCGACTATCTCATACGCAACATTGACGATGCCTTCCGCTGCTGGAGGCAGGGCAGGTGGGCGCGCCATCTCAGTTTCGAGGAATTCTGCGAGTGGCTGCTGCCCTACAAGACCTGTGAGTTGCAATTGCTCGATGACTGGCGCACGCGCATGCGTGGCTTCCAGTGCCAGGGGCTGGAGCGGCTTGAGTGGTGTGACCAGTATGTCCACTCGGCCCTGAAGGCCGCCCAGGTGGTCAACGCCAACCTGCGGGAATTTATGGATCCCGACCACGCGGCCAACATTGAGTTCCAGAACATACGCGTGGAGGATGCCGTGCGCCTGCCCATGGGCAACTGTGACTTCTATGTGCTCCTGGCCACCACGCTGCTGCGCAGCCAGGGCATCCCCGTGGTGGAGGATTTCACACCCCATTGGGCTTACCGCGACAAGGGGCACTCGTGGAATGTGGTGCTCACCAACGAGGGGCGCGAAGTGCCCTTCACAGGCATCTGCACCCAGCCGGGCGAGGAACACAAGCCCGACGAGAAGATGCCCAAGGCTTACCGCAGCACCTATGCCCAGAACCAGGAGATCAGGCGTCTCAACAGACGCGAGAAGTTTGTCCCCCGGTTCTTCCGCAACGTGTTCATGCGTGATGTGACCAGCCATTACGTCAGGTGCTGTGATGTGACCCTGCCCGTCAGGGCGCGTCACGGCAGTTATGTCTATCTGGCTGTCTTTGACACCAAGGGCTGGGCACCCGTGGCCTATGCCGAGGTGAAGAGGGGGAAGGCCACGTTCAGGGACATGGGGCGCGATGTGCTCTACATCCCCCTGCGCTACCGTTCCGATGGAAGCAGGGAAATCCTGGGCTTGCCCTTTGTGCTCGGGCATGACGGGAGCGTGCGGCGGGTGGGCACGTGCGCCAGGGGCGCCGAGCAGGTCACGGCCCACAGGCGCTTTCCCGCACTCGACTACGTCTATGAGGTCATGTGCCGCATCGAGGGCGGGGAGCTGCAGGCGTCCAACAGCACCGACTCGGCCAGTTACCACACCTTGGCCACCATCACCGACGGCCACGCTTACGGGCGCGAGTTCCTGGTGCCCGACACCGTGCCCGCCTACCGCTACTGGCGATACAAGCAGGACCGCCCGCTCACGCACTGCAACATGGCCGAGATGCAGTTCTTCGAGCGCGGGACAGGCAAGCGGCTCAGCGGGAGCGTCATAGGTACCGAGGGTTCCTTCAGGGAGTATGGCTACAGGCGCGAGAGCGTGTTTGACGGGGATGTGCTCACATTCTTTGACGCGCCCTTCCACCGGTATGGCTGGGTGGGCATGGACTTCGGGCGGCCCGTGAGCGTGGGGCGCATCTATTACGTGTTCAGGGGCGACGGGAACACCATTGAGCCGGGAGGCATATACCAGCTCTATTGCTGGAAGGACAAGGGATGGACGCTGATGGACACCCGGCGGGCGGAACACCCCTGGCTCAAGTTCAGCCACATGTCCCCCCATGGTCTTTATCTGCTGCGTGACAGGACGCGCGGAAACGATGTGCGGCCGTTCACTTGCGAGAACGGGCGGCAGGTGTGGTGGTGAGCGTATGGTCATGCGGTGGAGTGGCGCGGCAGGCATGCAGAGAAAAATCACAAACAAAACGAGTTAAGAGAAATGAGGATGAGAAGACTTGTCTTGCTGCTCCTGCTGCTTGCGCAGTGGGGCGCGGCGCGTGCCGGCCATGTGGTGACCGACTCGGTGCGGAGCAAGGTGCTCGGCACATGGGTGAAGTGTAACGTGTATCTGCCCGATGGATTCGGCAAGGAGGAGCGGATGTACCCCGTGGTGTACCTGCTGCACGGGCTGAGCGATGACTACACCGCCTGGCTGGACAAGGGCGGCATGAACCTGGTGGCCGATGAACTGGTAGCCTCGGGCGAGGCCGACAGGATGGTGATTGTGATGCCCAATGCGGGCGGGCCCGACGTGCGGAACACACAGTGCGGATACTTCAACATGCAGGGGTGGAACTATGAGGACTTCTTCTTCCAGGAACTCATGCCGCAGATGGAGGAGAAGTACCGCGTGGTGGCCGACAAGGGACACCGTGCCGTGATGGGACTCTCCATGGGTGGTGGCGGGAGTGTCTCGTATTGCCAGCGTCACCCGGAGCTCTTCTGCGCGTGTTTCGCGATGAGCGCGTGGCTCGCGTGTGATGACTTCAAGGAGGAGCCACAGGACAGGCAGGACTGCCTTTACCGCACCCGCGAGGCGGTCAACCGCCTCTCCACCATACGGTTCATGCGCGAGGCCGATGAGGCTACGCTGGGGAAGTTGCGCACGGTAGGGTGGTTCTTGGACTGCGGCGACGATGACTTCCTGTTTGATGTCAACGCCGCCATGCATCAGCTGATGCGTGACAAGGGCGTGCGCCATGAGTTCCGTGTGCGTAACGGGGTGCACAACTGGGAGTACTGGCACTATTCCCTGCGCCTGGCCCTGCCCTTCGTGTCCCGCTGCTTCGCGCCCATGCCTCCCGTGAGGTAGCTGGCCGCGAGTGCCGGCGGAAGGGCTTCGTGGGTATGCCGGACTGCAAAAGACGCGTGCCATACAACAATCACAAAGCCCCAAGACCATACAACCCCAGGAACGTGCGACCGCAAAACGGCAAAGCCTCTTGCCGGTAATGGCTGTCAGCGGCCGCGCTTGCGCAGTTGCCAGAAGGCCACGGCCGAGGCTGCGGCCACATTGAGCGAGTCCACCCCATGCTGCATGGGGATGCGCGCCACGTAGTCGGCCCCTTCGATGGCCTGCGCCGGCAGTCCGTCCCCCTCGGTGCCCATCACGATGGCCAGCCGCTCCTGGGCGGTGAGGCAGGGGTCGTCGAGGGTGATGCTGCGGTGGGTGAGTGCCATGGCCACCGTCTTGAACCCCAGTTGGCGCAGACTGTCGTAAGGCTGGTCGGCCCAGGCCCAGGGCACCAGGAACACGCTGCCCATTGACACGCGCACCGCACGGCGGTTCAGCGGGTCGCACGAGTCGCGCGTGAGCAGCACGCCGTCGATGCCCAGGGCAGCCGCCGAGCGGAATATGGCTCCGATGTTGGTGGAATCGACCACCCCGTGTATCACCGTGACACGGCTTGCCCCCTGGCACACCCCCTCCACGCTTCGCCCGGCGGGGCGGCGCATGGCGCACAGCACACCGCGCGTGAGCGTGTAGCCGGTGAGCCGGCTCAGTGCCTCGCGGCTACCCGTATATACGGGGCAGTCGCCCATCCGTTCCACGATGTCGGCCGCGTCACCGGTGATGTGCCTGCGCTCGCACAGCAGCGACACAGGCTGGCAGCCCGCCTGTAGCGCCACCCTGATGACCTTGGGGCTCTCGGCTATGAAGATACCTTTTTCGGGTTCCAGCCGGTTGCGCAGCTGCGCCTCAGTGAGTGTGCTGTAGGCCGCCAGGCGCGGGTCGGTGGTGTCCTCGGTCTCTATAATCTGCATGTCCCAGTTCTTTTTGTCCAACTTCTTTCCTCACGCGTGCGCGTGCCCTTGTGGTGCAAAGGTACGCCTATAATCCCTCTTCCGCGCCCTTTTTGCATTCCTTTCGCCCTTTCTGCCCCATAATTGCGGTATGTGGCCACGTTGTGTCCGAAATGTGACGCGGTTTCCATTAAAAAAGGTTATCTTTGCTAAAATTTTGTAACGGAAGTATGAGTTTTCTGGAATTATGCAAGCAGCGGTTCTCGGTGCGCGCTTACAGTGCCGAGCCTGTAAGTGAGAGCCAACTGGAGTATATCCTGGAGTGTGCCCGTCTGGCGCCCTCGGCGGTCAACCTGCAGCCATGGAGGTTTGTCGTGGTGCAGGGCGATGAGGCCAGGGCGCGGGTGCAGTCGTGCTACAAGCGCGAGTGGATAGCGCAGGCGCCGGTATATATAATATGTGTGGTGTGCCACGATGAGGAGTGGGTGCGTGGTGACGGCAAGCACCATGGCAACATCGATGTGGCCATCGCGGCCGAGCACATCTGCCTGGCGGCCACCGAGCAGGGGCTTGGCTCGTGCTGGGTGTGCAACTTCGACGCGCGGCGCCTGCATGACCTGCTGGGGCTCCGGGAAAGCGAGGAGGCCGCTGTAATCGTGCCCCTGGGCCATCCGGCGGACGGACTGGAGGAGCCCCTGAAGAAGCGCAAGGGACTCGGTGACATAGTGAGCCGCCTCTGACACACCCTTGGAGGGTGCCTCGGGCGGTGTTCACGTTACACCATGGGGCAGCCCCGAGAAGACAGGACGGCGCGCGGGGCGAGGGCAAGCAGTCTGTCCCGCGCGCCTGACAATATAACCAATCGTTTTAACTCATCACAAACCACAAAGAAAATGAGAAAACTGTTCCTGTGCGCCGTGGCGCAAGTGATGGCTGTCGCAGCCTTTTCACAGGTGAATGTCCAACTGCACTATGACTTGGGCAAGCCCATCAACCCCGACAGCGAGGATGGCCGCCAGCCCATCACCACCACCGTGGAGTTCTTCAAGGCAGACAAACTCGGAAGCACCTTCTTCTTCATTGATATGGACTATCATGGCAAGGAGATGGACAGCCAGCGCGCCAACAATGGTTCCAACAAGCGCGGTGTCATAGGCGCCTACTGGGAGGTGAGCCGTGACTTTACCTTTGCCAAGGTCAAGGACACCAATGTGAGCTTCACGGCTCATGCGGAATATGATGGTGGCCTGGCTCAGTATAACTCCTTCCAGCAGGCCATCCTGGTGGGTCCCGCGCTGCAGTGGCACAACGCCGACTTCCGCAAGACCTTCACCTTCCAGGCGCTTTACAAGCACATGCTCAAGGCCAACAACGGCCTTGACGGCCACGCGAGTTTCCAGACCACCGCAGTGTGGGGCCTGACCTTTGCCAATGACCTGTGCACCTTCAGCGGATTTGCCGACCTGTGGTACGCGCAGACTCCCAAGAATGTTTATCGCGGTAAGACGGGCTGTAACCAGCGCGGCCTGGTGTTCCTCACGGAACCTCAGTTCTGGTTCAACATCGTGAACCGCCACAAGGACGGCAACAAACTCTCCATCGGCACGGAGTGGGAGATGAGCAACAACTTTATCTGGTACAACTATCCCGCCGAGAAGAAGCGTTCCTTCTACTGGAACCCCACCATCGCGCTCAAGTGGAGCATCTGACCAACAGCAACGTACAAGAGTTATGAATATGTTAGAGAAGATATTCGGTTTCGCTCCATCGTCCATGACGGTGAAGCGTGAGGTGCTGGCAGGCATTACCACCTTCCTCACCATGGCTTATATCCTGGCCGTCAATCCCAGCATCCTGGGCGAGGCCGGTATGGACAAGGGGGCTGTGTTCACCGCCACGGTCGTCTCCTCGATTGTGGCCACCCTGGTGATGGCTCTGTATGCCAAACTGCCCTTTGCCCTCGCCCCTGGCATGGGACTCAACGCCTTCTTTGCCTACACCGTGGTGCTCACCATGGGCTACACGTGGCAGTTTGCCCTCACGGCGGTGTTCATCGAGGGTCTCATCTTCATTCTGATCACCGCCACGGGGCTGCGGCAGAAGATTGTGGACGCGATGCCTCTGGTGCTTCGGCGCGCCATCTCGCCTGGCATAGGCTTTTTCATCGCTTTCATCGGGCTGAAGAACGCGGGTATCGTGTCGTCCAGCCCGGCCACCTTTGTCACCATGGGCAACCTGCATGACCCTGCTGTGCTGCTGGCCTGTGTGGGCATCCTGCTCAGCGCGGTGCTGCTCATCAAGAAGGTGACCGGCGCCCTGCTCATAGGCATACTGGTGACCACCGTGATAGGCATCCCCATGGGCGTGACCCACTTCGGCAGCGTGCTGGATGTCCCACCCAGCCTTGCTCCCATCGCGATGAAGTTCGAGTGGGGGCATGTGCTCAGTTTCGACATGGCGATATGCGTGCTCACGTTCCTGTTCATCGACATGTTTGACACCATGGGGACGCTCCTGGGCGTGAGCCATCGCGCGGGCATGGTGGACGAGAAAGGCAATATCCCCCGCCTCAACCAGGCCTTCATGGCCGATGCCATCGGCACCACGGTGGGCGCCATGCTGGGCACCAGCACGGTGACCACCTATGTGGAGAGCGCGGCGGGCGTGAACGCGGGCGGGCGCAGCGGGCTCACCTCCTTTACCACGGCTGTCTGCTTCGTGCTGGCACTCTTCCTCGCGCCCCTGTTCCTGGCCATCCCCGCCCAGGCCACAGCCCCCGCGCTGGTGCTTGTGGGAGTGATGATGATGTCCGATGTGTCCAAGCTCCACCTGGGTGATTTCGCCGACGCGGTGCCCGCATTCGTGTGCATCGCCCTGATGCCGCTCACCTACAGCATCTCGGATGGCATTCTGGTAAGCCTGATAACCTATGTGCTCCTGCGCACCTTCACGGGGCGCTGGCGTGAGCTCAAGGTAAGCATGGTCATCTTGGCCGTCCTCTTTGTGCTGAAGTATGCCGTCCTCTGAGTCGTCGGGACTCTCTTCCGGGGCGAGTCGCCACACCGGGGCCCACGGGTTGCGGTAGTGTGGTGCCCGCTTTGAGACAAGACAACCGCGCGCTTGCGTCTCTGCTTTCGGGCAGGTGCAAGCGCGCGGTTTGCTTCCGGTGGGGCCGGCGTGTCTCGCCCGGCCTTATTCCTCGAGTTCACCGAGGTGTCCGGCCACCTCGCACAGTGTGTCATACCACTCCTGGCCGAAGCGGCGCGTGAGCGGCTCCCGCAGGAACTTGTACAGGGGCAGTCCCAACTTCCTTCCCTTGCGCACAGCGTCGCGGCACACGTCCCAGCGGTGGTAGTTGAGTGCCACGGTGCCGTTGGCAAACCGCTTCTCGCGGATGGGGTAAAGCGCGCATGAGACGGGCTTAGCAAAGGCAGACTTCCCCATGCGGTAGGCACGCTCCAGCGCGCACAGGCAGCAGCCGCCCTCGTGACAGGTGAACACGCAGTCCTTCCCGCCCACGATGCTTGTCACCAGGTCGCCGTCGGGGTCGGTATAGGCCACTCCCTGCCTGTCCACCACGGCCTGCGCCTGTGCGGTCATGTCGCCCCACACGGTGTCGAGGGCGTCCTCGATGCCCGCTATCTCCTCCAGGGTCACAGGCGCGCCCGCGTCCCCTTCCACGCAGCAGATGCCCTTGCACGCGTCCAGGTCGCAGCAGAACTGCTCTGTGATGATGTCCGAGGAGACGAGTACTCCGTCAATGTCCAGTATCATGCTTGTCTTGTATGCTTGTCCGGCCCATTCCCGGGAGCGTCCAGGGACACTCCTGCGGGTGTATGCTGATGCCCAGGGCCGCGCCTGGTGTTGTTACGGGATGTGTGTGGCATCCTATCTCAGAGAGTACTCGATGGTGTTGACCACACGGATTTTCTTGATGTATGGCGTGTTCTCGTCGCGGTTCTCAATGCTGAACTGGCCTTGTTGCGCGTTGCGTATGCCATTCAGGGAGCACTCTGAGTCGTCGGCGAATTTCTGTGCCGTGGCCCTTGCGTTCTTGGTGGCTTCCTCCACCATTGCCGGTTTGATCTCGTTCAGTCCGGTGAAGTCATACTTGGTCTGGTCTGTGCCGTACTCCTCGCTCACCAGTGCGATGCCCTGCCGCATGAGTTCGGCCTGCTTGGTGATGAGGGAGCGCACCAAGTCCACGTTGCGGCTGGTGACCGTGATGACGCTCTTGGCCACGTAGCGGTACGTCATCACCTCGTTGTTGTAGGCGTTTGCCTGGCGGTCCGAGATGGTGGGCGAGTTCACGCTAATCTCGTTGTCCTTGATGCCTCCCGCCTTCAGGAAGGCCACCACTTGCCTGTTCTTGCGCTCTATCACGCCGTACATCTCCGCAGGGTCGTTCCCTATCTCCTTGAATGTAAGAGGCCATGACACCTTGTTGGCTTTCACTTCGCGCTCGGCCAGCCCCTTGACCACAACGCATCGGTCGCGGTCCTTGAAGGTCACGATGCCGTTTCGGATGGCCACTCCAGTGGCTGTCATGCCCATTGCCACGATGATGGCAGAGAGGACAAGTGCTTTTGTGTTCATAACAGTTCTTGTTTGTAAGTTGTACTATGGTTCTTTTCCCGCTCTAAAGGTAGAGAGAAAGCGGGGAGGCGCATGTGCCTTTTACCTATATTAACATGCGGCGCATTGCTTTTTTAACCTTCCTTCATCATTGCGGTGATTGTTGCCGGTGGGAAGCCTTGGCGGAAAGAACCGCCAAGGCACACCATGGATAGGCAATCCGTCTTACTCCTTGTGGGGGCACAGAGATGCTTCCCTTGTCTAACACTTGACCTTCACCGTCTGTCCTGCCTTCACGGTCATCTTGCGCAGAAGCTTGCCTGCGCGGCTCACCTTGACCTGCAGTTTGTTGGCCGAAAGGCGGCTCACCTCAATGTCCATGGGCAGGCTGGTGCAGGCATGGATGTTGCTGAACGAGTAGTGACTCCATGCCTTGGGCATCTGCGGGGTAAGGTTGAAGGAGCGGAAGCCAGTGGCGCGAAATCCCAGCAGCCCCTCTGTGAAGATGCGGCAATACAGGGCATTCTCGGTGCTCAGGTGCCTCTGTCCGCCCTCGGGCCACGCCTCGACCATGTAGGGGACATGCTCGCCCAGCAGGCGTTTCGCGCTGAACCGCTGAAGGAACTCCAGTCCCAGGTCTGGGTAGCCTGCAGCCAATGTGCCTCGCAGGCCATAGAGTGTGGTGCGGTCCCAGAATATCTTGTCACCGCTGACGCTCAGCATGCCGTTCTCTGTCCACAATTGCGGGCTGAACATCGCCTTCACAGTGCCCTCGGCGCGGTCGTAAATGCCCATGGTGAGTGGGATGCCTATCCAGGAGCGCAGTTTGTCGTTGCCCTCATAGTAGCGGTAGGTGTCGTAGCCTTCCACCTCGTGATGGAAGAAGCGGTCGATGTTCTGCCTCAGTTCTGCCGCCTGCCTGCGGTAGGTACTTGCCACTGTGGAGGGCTTGCCCAGAGCCTCGGCCAGGTAGGCCGCGCTCTCCAGTGCGTCATAGTAGAGGCTGCTGGTGCACAGGTTGGCCTTGCCCGCAGGCAACCGGTACTCCAGTTCGTCGGCGTCGCTTGCCACCACACCGTGCTCGTTCAGTTTCCTGTGGCAGTACTCCAGGCACCATTCGATGAGCGGCCATACCTCCTGGGCTACCTGGCGGTCGCCCCTCTCCAGGCAGTAGCGGCTTGCGCCGTAGGCCAGCATGGCCTGGTCGCCCCGGTCAAAGTGGCCGTAGGTGTCGCTTCCGTTGCAGATGATGCTCCAGGGCATGAACTTGTAATCGGGGTTGGTGAGCCTCTTGTAGCACCTCCAGGTGGTCATCGCGCTCTCGTTGCCCAGTGCGTAGCCCAGGAAGGGGAAGAAGGGGTTGATGTACTCGGCCTGGTCATTGCACCACATCGCGCCGTAGAACGTCTCGCCTCCCGGACACTGCATGGGTCCCACGGGTGTGTCTGTGATACTCTCGGCACCCCTTATCTTGGCCATGGCAAATAGGGTGTTCAGCGTGTCGTTGGGGCAGGAGAAGTCCAGGTTGGCGGTCAGTGTCTGCACCAGCTGTGTCCTGCTGGCCTCCTCCCGGTCGAAGTCCAGAGACAGTTCTTGCTCCTTCCCCTTCTTGTATGCCTCGATGGAAGCGTGGAAAACGAGGCACTCGCCTGGCCGCAGGGTAGCGTCCAGTTCCTCTTGTAGGCTGGTTTTTGCCACCAGGCAGTAGGGGCCGTCCAGGTAGTTCTTGCCGTTAGTCACGCGCTCGAGTCGCACCGCAGGTACCCTCACGTTCTTCTCCTTGTCGCCCGTGTTTTGTATCACATACCGCTCGCACACTGCCTGTCGGGTGGGGCTGGGCCACAGAATGCGCGTTACCTTGAATGTGCATCCATCGGTCTGTGCCGCCGAGGTTACGGTCAGATGACCGTCCAGGCGCACCCGCTCCACCTTGCCCTTGTCCAGAGACCATCCGTTGATGGTGATTCCATCAAGGAAATCCACATCCGTGTGCGGCATCCAACTGGCGTGGGTGTTGTCTGGTAGCGTGCGCAGGAGTGGGAACACCAGGTGACGGTCGAGGCTGAACTGCCCGTCCCTGTCCACATTCCAGTAATAGACCACAGCGGCCTTGCGCCCGCTCATCTCCACATGGTCGCCATGTGGCAGACCGCCTTGCTGGCCGTCCCATTCCACCGCGTGGTGTCCCGCGATGCTCCATCGTGGTGTTGCCGTAATCCACATTGGCAGGCAGGTGAGTGCTGCCAGCAGTAAGTTTCTCTTCATTTGTGTTCTTTATTGTTAGGTAGAGATTTGTTGTCCAGCGTGCTGTGCCCGCCCCCTGTGCCTTAATATTCCACCTCGGCCGTGAGCGGGCAGTGGTCGGTGGCGTTGTTGCCCACCATGATGCGCAGGCTGGTGGCACGTGGCTGTCCGGTGCCCTGGCGGGTGGCGATATAGTCGATGACTTCGCGTGGGCGGTCGTAGGGGTAGGTGGGGGTGACCTTGCTTGTAAGCGCTTGGAAGTGCTTGTCCAGCCGGCTCATGAAGGCCGATGAGGGCGTGTCGTTGAAGTCCCCCATGACGAACACGGGCTTGCGGCGATATTTGCGCAGAGCCTTGCGAATCAGGGGGAGTGATTGCAGGCGGTCGTCCTCGGTGAGCGAGAGGTGCGTGCAGCACACCACATATTGGCCGAAGTCGGCTATCAGCAGCACGCGTTTCTCCTCGCTTCCGGGCAGGGGCAGCCGTGTGACAGCCTCTGGAGCCGACTTGCTCAGCAGCGCGACACCATATTTCCCGCCCTGCAGGGGGATGGCTCCGGCAAAGGTGGCGTGCATGCCCGTGCTCCGGGCAATGTCGCCTGCCACATAGCGGCCGTCCACGCGCCGGCTGGCACTGTCCACCTCCTGCAGTGCCACCACATCGGGCGCCTCCTGCAGGATGACTTGTGCGATGCGCTCGGGCGCGTACTCCCCATCCATCCCCACGGCGTGGTGTATGTTATAGGTCATCAGGCGGAGTCTCCTGCCTTGCGCGGAAGCTGCACAAGGTAGCGAGAGTGAGGCGGCGAGAAGCCAGAGCGTCAGTCTCATGAGTTTTCAAGTTTGGTGGTAAAAGGCGGTGTGAGGAACAAAAGTGCCCGTTTCACCGCTCGATCCGGCGCAGCCATTCGGCCAGTTCGGGCTTCCACAGGTCTTTCCACGTGAATGATTCCTGGTAGCACCAGCCGTGCCCTCCATCGGGATAGATGTGCATCGTTACCGACACGCCGTGGTCATTCAGGGCCTGGGCATACTGGAGCGTGTTGCGCAGGGGCACCACGTCATCGTTGGAACTGTGCATGATGAACGCGGGCGGAGTCTGCCGGGTCACCTGCTTCTCGTTGCTGTACAGGTCTACCAGCTTCTGCGAGGGGTTCTTGCCAAGCAGGTTCTCGCGGCTTCCCTGGTGCGTGAACGACGCGTCCATCGTGATTACGGGATAGAAGAGGATCTGGAAGTCGGGACGGTTCTCGGCACTGGTGAAGTGCGTCGCGGCCGTCGCGGCCAGGTGTCCGCCCGCGCTGCAGCCCTGGATGCCCAGTTTGGTGAAGCCCCATTGCCGCGCATGCTCGTGCATCAGGTGCATGGCCCGGTGCACGTCCTCCAGCGGAACCTGGTGGTGCGTGTTGGGCAGGCGGTACTTCAGTACGGCATAGGTGATGCCCTGGTTGAGGTACCACTGGGCCATCCAGCGTCCTTCGGGCTGGTACCACACGTCAGTGTATCCGCCTCCCGGGCAGGCGAGAATGGCCAGCCCGCAGGGTTTGTTGGGCACATAGACCGTGAGCGTGGGCACGGTGACCTTGTTGCTGTGCTGTCCGTCATCGAATTCCTGCCCGGTGATGCCGTTTGATGTGGGTGGCTGGGTGCCTTCCCATATCTTTGTTTCCCAGGTGGGCGTCTGTGCGCCCGCCGACACGAAGGCCAGCGCTGCCAGCAGCGTGAGTGTGAGTTTCTTCATAATTTTTTTGTTTTAGTGCTCTCCAATACAAAGTTAATAATATTATCCTTGTTTCCCTCAGGCATGCGTGATGAAAAAAGTGGCCGCATGCCCCCATTCGCCCGGTCAGGGCTGGGTGGCCAACGCATGCGGCTGCGATCGCCAACGCATGCGGCTGCGATCGCCATCGCATGCGGCTGCGTTGGCACATGCATGCGGCTGCGTTTTTCCGCCGTGTGCGGGGCGTGTGCCGCCCCGCGCGCTCAACCGTCTGCCAGGCACTCGTCCAGCAGGGTGGTGATGGCCTCCTTGTCGAGGTTCTGTCCGATGAACACCAGTTTCTGCATGCGGTCTCCATAACGCTCGTCCCAGTCGCGGCGGAGCCCCTCGTCCTTGGCGAGCATCGCCTCGAGCTCGGGCTTGGGCATGGTGGCGTACCACTGTCCGGCGTTCTGCAGCCCCACCTGCTTGCCTGCCTGCTCAAACACGTAGCACACGTCCTCCTCGCCCTTGAAGTAGCAAATGCCCTTGGCGCGGATGATGTTGGCAGGCCACAGGCGCGCCACGAAGTGGTCGAACCGTCCCAGGTCAAAGGGCTTGCGGCGGTAATACACGAAGGTGCCAATGCCGTATTCTTCGGCCTCGCCCTCGTCCCCGTCGTGGTGGTGGTGGTGGTGCTGGCCGTGGCCGTGCTCCTCCTCCTCGTGCTCCTCGTGGGGGTGATGGCCATCGTGGCCGTGCTCCTCCTCTTTCTCTTCCTCCCCGCCATGGTGTCCCTCTATCTCGCCGATCCATGTGGCCGAGGTCGCCACGCGGTTGAAGTCGAACATCCCGGTGTAGAGGATGCGGTCGAGGTCTACATTCCCGTAGTTGCACTCTATTATCTCCGCCTCGGGCTGCAGTGCCCTGGTGATTTTCTTGATGCGCTCCAGTTCGTGCGGCTCCACCTCGCTTGCCTTGTTGAGCAGGATGATGTTGCAGAACTCTATCTGCTGTATCACCAGGTTCTCGATGTCCTCCTCGCCGATGTCCTTCTTCATCAGCCCGTCGCCGTCCTGGAACTCGTCCTTCATGCGCAGGGCGTCCACCACCGTCACGATGCAGTCCAGCCGGGGCACGCCATAGCGTGTGACAGGCTCGGCCATGCCGGGGATGGAGCATATCGTCTGTGCGATGGGCGCAGGCTCGCATATTCCGCTGGCCTCGATGACCAGGTAGTCAAACCGCTGCGTCTTTATGATGTCACATATCTGCTGCACCAGGTCCATCTTCAGGGTGCAGCAGATGCACCCGTTCTGGAGTGCCACCAGGCTGTCGTCCTGCTTGTCCACGATGCCTCCCTTCTGGATGAGGCTGGCGTCGATGTTCACCTCGCCGATGTCGTTGACGATGACCGCGAAGCGAATGCCCCGCCTGTTGGAAAGGATCCTGTTGAGCAGGGTGGTCTTTCCGCTGCCCAGATAGCCGGTGAGCAAGAGCACCGGCACATTCATTTTTTCCATTTTCCTTAATGCTTTTATGTTCTTCCTGCCGCAAAGGTACGCCATTTCCGTACAGACCGTGCCGCCGCCGGCAATAAAAGATGTACGCGAGACATAATTTAAGGGGAAGCACTCCTTTGCCGGGCGAAAAAAGCGGTATATTTGCACGAAATAACATTCTGACTGAAACTGAGCGTGATGAATAGAAACGGCAAGTGGCAGAGGGTGCTCTGCCTGGTGGCGCTGCTCATGGCGGGCATGCCTGTGTGCGCGGCCGGGGAAGGCAAGCTTACGGGTGTGCCCATGGGGTCGCCCAATGTGGACTACAGCACCGGCGTGTCCTCGGGCAAGGTCAACACCGTGGCGTGCGCCTTCGACGGCAATCCCGGCACCTACTATGCCTCGCTCGAAAGGTCGAACACCTGGGTGGGGCTTGACCTGGGCTCCCCCCATGTAATCACCCGTGTGGGGTGGATGCCTCGCGTGGGGCAGCCCGGGCGCGTGCGGCTCGGCCTGTTCGAGGGAGCCAACAAGCCCGACTTCACCGATGCCGTGCCCCTGTACCTGATACCCGATGCAGGCACCGCCCGCAAGTATTCCTATGCGGGGGTAAGCGTGTCGCGCGGCTTCCGCTATGTGCGCTATGTGGGCCCCAATGACGCGCGCTGCAATGTGGCCGAGGTGGAGTTCTACGGCACAGAGGGCGCGGGCGATGACAGCCGGTTCTACCAGATAACGGACATTCCCACGTTGAGCATCCACACCGATGCGGGCACTGACCCCAAGGACAAGGTCAACGAGATGCCCTCCCATATGGCCCTTACCTATGACGGGGGCACGCGCATCCAGGAGTACCCCATGCTCATACGCGGCCGTGGAAACGCGTCCTGGGACTTTCCCAAGAAGCCGTACCGCATCAAGTTCAACGACGGGAAGAGCCACCACATGCTCAAGGGCTCGCCCCTGGAGTCTCCCGCAAAGGCCAAGAAATGGACGCTCATCAACAACTACGGCGACAAGACGCTCATGCGCAACTGTGTCGCCTTTGAGCTGAGCCGCCGCCTGGGGCTGGCCTACACTCCCTACTGCCAGCCCGTGGACGTGATACTCAACGGCGAGTACAAGGGCTGCTACCAGTTGTGCGACCAGATAACGGTGGACAAGAACCGCGTGAACATCACCGAGATGGAGCCCGAGGACAGCGAGGGCGACGCGCTCACGGGCGGCTACCTGGTGGAGGTGGATGCCTACGCGGGGCAGGAGACCTCCTGGTTCAGCAGTTCGCACGGCATACCGGTCACCATCAAGTCGCCCTCTGACGACGACATCACCACCCGGCAGAAGGCGTACATCAAGCGCGCCTTCAACCTGCTGGAGCGCGCGCTGTGGTCGTCCTCCTTCCAGAACGACTCCACGGGCTACCGCTCCAAGATGGACGTGGAGAGTTTCCTGCGCCACTTCATCGTGGGTGAACTGGCCGGGAACACCGACACCTACTGGAGCACGTACATGTACAAGAACCGCAACCAGACCCCCTTCTATGTGGGGCCCGTGTGGGACTTTGACCTTGCCATGGACAATGACAGCCGCATCTATCCCGTGAACAACCGCGCCAACTGGATCTTCCGCACGGGCGGAAGCGCCGCCAGCGGCATGACCGCGTTTGTCTCCAGGGCACTGCAGGACTCCTACACCGACCGAAGGCTCAAGGAGATATGGGCAAGCATGCGCCGCAGCGGAAAGTTCACCGGCGAGTCGCTGGTGGCCTATGTGGACAGCATGGCGCAAGTGCTCGATGCCTCGCAACGGCTCAACTTCACGCGCTGGCCTATTCTGAACACCAGGGTACACCAGAACCCCAAGGCATACGGCTCGTATGAGGGCGAGGTGAATGTGCTGCGCGAGTTCTTGCCCGCGCGCATCAAGTGGATTGACGACTTCCTGGGCTACGGCCACGAGAAGGTCTATGTGGACTCCGTGTTCTATGTGCGGACCCCCGAGGACCTGCTGGAGTTTGCCACGGCGGTCAACAGCGGGGCCAACGGGTCAGAGGCTTACCTGACCCGCGACATCGACATGGCGGGCTACAGCGACCGGTTCAGTCCCATCGGCAGCGGCAGGCACCCCTTTGTGGGAGTCTTTGACGGGCGCGGGCACAGCATAAGCAACCTGCGCGTCAGCGGCAAGGACACATGCGGGGTGTTTGGCGCGGTGTCGGGCAGGGCACGGATACGTGACTTCGTGCTGGACGCGTCCTGCTCCATCAGCGGCGGCTCGTATGTGGGACTGGTGGGCGCGTCGGTAGAGGGCGGTGCCGTCACCATAGAGAGGGTGGGCAACGAGGCGCCTGTCACAGGCACGGGCAAGAACGTGGCCGGCATCATTGGCTGCAACATGAACAGTGCCTGCCGCTACACCATCAGAGACTGCTACAACACCGGCATCATTACCGGGGCGCGTGAGAGCGCGGCCATCTCAGGCTGGCTGGGAGCCGGTGCCGAGGTGGCAGGCTGCTGGAACACAGGTGCTGTGACGGGCTCCGACCAGGGGCGCGACATGGCGCGCTACAGCGGGCAGACAGACTTCCCCCACTGTTACAGCACCCTGGGCACCCAGTTTGTGCAGGTGAGCCCGGCGGCTGTGGCCAGCGGTGAACTCTGCTACAGGCTCAACGAGCCCAAGGGCGCCAATGTGCTCTGGTACCAGAAACTGGGCGAGGACACCCATCCCGTGTTCGGTGCCGAGCGTGGCAGGGTGGTGAGGAACCCTGACGGGACCTTCGCCAACGAGCAGGTGCTGCTGGGCGACGTGCAGCAGGACGACACGCTCACGCTCACCGACGCCGACTGGGAGGCCGAGCACATTGTGTGGCGCACCCCCGACGGCTTCTATCTGCCCAATGCCGATGCCAACAGCGACGGCGGTGTGGATGTGCTCGACGTGGTGGCCATCGTGCACGGGACGGGAGGGTCAAGCGTCAAGTTCGAGACTGCGGAGCGGGCAAACACGCGCATGTACTCCAGCAATGCCTCCGTGAAGCGCGCGGGAACCCGCAAGGTCAACGTGTGGCTCGCCTCGTCACAGCACGTCACCGCGTGCCAGGCCGACCTCATCCTGTCCGAGGGGCTGGCGGTTGACACGGCAAGCGTCAGCGCGGGAAACATGGGCAGCGACACGCATGTGCTGAAGCGTGGGGCGCGGGGCGACACGGTGCGCGTCGTGGCCTATTCCACAACCAACGCGCCCATGAGCATGCTCAACGGCACACTCCTCACGTTCGTCCTGCGGGGCAACGAGAGTTTCAGTGGAGGGTCATTCACCCTGGCCCGCCAGGTGATGACCACGGCTGACGGCAAGGTGTGCCGTCCGGCGGATGCCTCCTACACCGTGAGCATGGCGCGGACGTATGTGTCCGAGATAGTCATGGCCGAGACAGAGGTGGGCATGCTCGTGGACGACGTGCACCGGCTGGGATCCACGGTGCTGCCGGCCACGGCCACCACTCCCGCGCTGGCCTGGAAGTCCTCCAACGAGGCAGTGGCCACGGTGGACAGCCACGGGACAGTCACAGCACGCTCCCTGGGCACGGCCACCATCACGGCACAGGCCACCGACGGGTCTGGCGTGAAAGCCACGACACGGGTGGATGTGGTGGACGGAACCGGCGTGATACCCATAGACGGCATACCCGCCACGGCCGAGATATACACGCTCACGGGAACGCGTGTGCCCAGGCCGTCGCGCGGGGGCATCTACATAATCAACGGTGCCAAGTTCCTTGTCAAGTGACAGGGCACACGCCCGCAGGCAACAATACAGCAAACATCATAAAACGAAACGAGATGACACTAATCAAATCTATTTCAGGTATCCGGGGAACAATAGGCGGACGGGTCGGCAACACGCTCAACCCGCTTGACATAGTGAAGTTCACTTCGGCCTATGCCACATTCATCCGCCGCACGTCGAAGGTCGCGAGCAACAAGATAGTGGTGGGGCGTGACGCGCGCATCAGCGGCCCGATGGTCAGGAAAGTCGTGTGCGGCACCCTGATGGGCATGGGCTTCGATGTGGTGGACATCGGTCTGGCCACCACACCCACCACCGAGATAGCCGTGACCATGGAGGGCGCGTGCGGGGGCATAATCATCACGGCCAGCCACAACCCCCGCATGTGGAACGCCCTGAAGCTGCTCAACGAGAAGGGGGAGTTCCTCAACAAGGAGGAGGGCAACGAGGTGCTGCGCATCGCCGAGGCCGAGGACTTCCAGTATGCGGATGTGGACCACCTGGGTTCCTGCCGCGAGGACAACACCTATGACCAGAAGCACATCGACCTTGTGCTCAGTCTCCCGCTGGTGGACACCGAGGCTATCCGCAAGGCTGACTTCCATGTGGCCTTTGACTCTGTCAACAGCGTGGGCGGCATCATCCTGCCCAAACTCTTCGCCCGGCTGGGGGTAAGGCACGTCACCGGTCTCTACACTGAGCCCACGGGCGACTTCCAGCACAACCCGGAGCCGCTTGAGAAGAACCTGGGAGCCATCAAGGCTCTGATGCGCAAGGGCGGCCAGGACATCGGGTTTGTGGTTGACCCCGATGTGGACAGGCTGGCTCTCATCTGCGAGGACGGCACCATGTACGGCGAGGAATACACGCTGGTCACCGTGGCCGACTACGTCCTGCAGCACACTCCGGGCAACACCGTGAGCAACCTCAGCAGCACACGCGCGCTCCGCGACGTGACACGCGCTTACGGGCAAGAGTACCACGCGGCTGCCGTGGGCGAGGTCAACGTGGTGGCGAAGATGAAAGAGACGCATGCCGTGATAGGCGGCGAGGGAAACGGCGGGGTCATCTATCCGGCCGCCCACTACGGCCGCGACGCGCTGGTGGGCATCGCGCTCATCCTCACCTATCTGGCCCAGAAGGGCTGCACGGCCAGCCAGCTGCGTGCCACCTACCCGTCCTACTTCATAGCCAAGAACCGCATCGACCTCACCCCCGAGACCGACGTGGACGCCATCCTGGCGCGTGTGAAGGAGATGTACAAGGACGAGGAGGTGAACGACATCGACGGTGTGAAGATTGACTTCCCCGACAAGTGGGTGCACCTGCGCAAGTCCAACACCGAGCCCATAATACGTGTTTACAGCGAGGCCGCCACGATGGAGGCCGCCGAGGAGATAGGACACCGCGTCATGGATGTGGTGCATGCCATGGTGTGAGCGGAACCGCATGAGTAACAGAAAAACCAAACAGATATGTTGACACAGATTATCAATGGCCGGATTCTCACCCCGCAGGGGTGGCTCAAGGATGGCAGCGTCATCATCCGGGACGGCAAGATTCTGGAGGTCACCAACTGTGACCTGGCCATCATTGGCGCAAGCCTCATTGACGCGAAGGGCATGTATGTGGTGCCCGGCTTTGTGGACATGCACGTGCACGGCGGTGGCGGGCGCGACTTCCAGGAGGGGACGCCCGAGGCATTCCAGGTGGCGGTGGACGCGCACCTCAAATACGGCACCACCAGCATATTCCCCACCCTGAGCAGCAGCACGGTGCCCATGATCGAGAAGGCCGTGGTGACTTGCGACGAGCTGATGAAGAACCCCGAGTCCCCCATACTGGGCCTGCACCTGGAGGGGCATTACCTCAATCCGCAGAAGGCGGGCGCGCAGGTTCTTGAGAGGCTCAAGAACCCCGACCCCAACGAATACATCCCCATCGTGGAGAACTCACCCTGCCTGGCCCGCTGGGATGCCGCTCCCGAGCTGCCCGGAGCCCTGCAGTTCGGAAAGTACTGCGCCGAGAAGGGCATCCTGCCCAGCATCGCCCACACCGCCGCCTGCTACAGCGATGTGAAGGCGGCCTTCGAGGTGGGCTTCACGCACGTCACGCACTTCTACAACGCCATGCCGGGATTTCACAACAAGCGCGAGTACAAGTACGAGGGCACGGTGGAGAGTGTTTACCTGATTGACGACATGACGGTGGAGTGTGTGGCCGACGGGATCCATGTCCCTCCCACCATCCTGCGCATGGTCTATAAGATCAAGGGGGTGGAGCGCATGGCCCTCATCACCGACGCCCTGGCCGTGTCGGCTGCGGGTGGCATGGACGTGAAGGCGTTTGACCCCCGCGTGGTCATCGAGGACGGCGTGTGCAAGTTGAGCGACCGCTCGGCCCTGGCCGGCTCCATCGCCACCACCGACCGCCTGGTTCGCACGATGGTCAACCAGGCCGAGGTGCCCCTGGAGGATGCCATCCGCATGGCCAGTGAGACCCCTGCCCACATCATGGGTGTGCACGACCGCAAGGGCGCGCTCACTCGTGGCAAGGATGCAGATATCCTCATCCTGGACGACAAGCTCGCGGTGCGCTGCGTGTGGCAGATGGGCAAGATCAGGGAGAACACCCTGTTCTGACCCCGGGCGTGTGACAATGCCGCGCCCGCGCCTTGCCTGTGTGCGGGGTGTGTTGCCTGCGGCATGTATATATAATGTGCGCGTACTTATATATGGTGTGCGCACCCCCGGTGAAGCGAGGGATGCCTCAGGACAGTGTCCGGGGCATCCCTCGTTGTGTGTGCGGGCAGGGGCGCGCCCTTCCCCGGAACGGATAATTTCGGACATCTTCCTGCCCGTGCGAAGTCATGCGCACGAGTGCGAAAATGTCCGAGACACCCCCGTAAAGCCCCTCCGTGGGGAAACCATGGCGGTTCCTGTATGGGAAAATCCGCCCGTGTGGCCTGTGAATGCGTGGAAAATCCTGCTTTTCTCTGTCTCAATGGGGAGCAGACAGCATCGTCATCAACACCACCCGCAAGGAGTTCTTCGCCATCCCCGCCTCCGACAAGGCGCTGGCCTGGGGACGCTTCGGCTATCTGACAGAGTCGAACAAGGCCGGTCTCATCGTCCCCTACCTGGGCAAGTATGCCACGGTGGAACTGATGAAACTTGCCGAGCAGTACAACGGCAACACGCTCAACGAGGCAAGCACCAAGGCCGACAAGGGCGTGTATGTGTATGACGTGGCCGACAACAGCCGTGGCTACACACTGGTGAAGTACTGGTTTGACGTGGACACCAAGTCCAAGCTGGAGGAAGCCGCCGTGTATTTCGAGGCAGACATGCGTCCCTCGACTGCCGCTGTGGAGAAGTACATGAACTACCTGGGCCTGGAGTACACCTCGATGACAGACCCTTCCGACGGCTCCTCCATCTACTTCAGTTATGAGGAGAAGTTTGTGGCCTATGTGCTCATGAACAAGCCCGAGGACGAGGCCCAGGACTTCACACCCAACATCCACTTCACCTTCAGCGACATCAGCGGCCAGGTTCCCCCCAGGACCGTTGACGTTCCGGAGCCCATCGTGGACTTCGGCGCCATGACGCTCGATGAGGCTCTGGAGCAATACAAGCAGAAGCCCTACTATACCGGAACCGGGGATGACGGCTGGGGCGGGGCGCTGGGTGTGTATGTGACCACCTCGTCGCCCGACTTCCGGAAGATTCTCCTTATGGAGGACGGGGGCAAGTATATCGCCGCCGTGCTTGTGCCTGACTATGCCAGGGCACTGCGCTCGCCCGCGCTCAAGACCTGGCTCACCGGCAGGGGCTACTCTTACAACGAGAGCATCAGCATCCTGCCCACCTATGTGAGGTCTGACGGCAAGGTGATGGCCCAGTTTGACCTTCAGGGCTCACTCGCGGGAATGCCCTGCCTGGCCTTCCAGCCCATGGAGTGAGCGATACAGCAGAAGCAAGAAGAGCGAGGGGGAGAGCCGCGTCAGCGACTCTCCCCCTCGCTGCGTGAGTGTGGCTCTCCCTCCCGCTCGCTCCCCCTCGCCGTGACGTGCCGGCCTTTGCGTCCCCGTGCGTCACCTCTCACGTCACTCAGCGCCGGTCGCTCCGTCCGCGCGGCATCGCCCATTCATGCGGGGCCGGCAGGCAAGAGAAAGCCCCCTTCCTTCTTCCCACACGGGGTGGGGTGGAGGAAGGGGGCTCTTGCGTGTCCTGGCGCATCCTCCTCCCACCTGAGGGGAGGCCGTGAATGGACTTCCGGCCGCGCCACTCCTCTCTCCGGCGAGAGGGGGATGGCGCTCATCGAGAGGGAGGATGGCCCTCAGCGAGGCGGGGGGCGGTCTTCGGCGAGGCGGGGTGGGCGCTCCCTACCAGCGGTCGGTGCGGAAGGGTGCGACGTGCAGGCCGCTGGCAGTGCGCAGCGTGCAGGTGGGGTTGTCGGCCCATCCGTAGCGCGCGGCTATGGGGAAGTCCACCCCCTCGCAGCTCACCAGCACCTCGTTGCCAGAGATCACCTTGGCCCTGGCCACCCGCCACTTGCGGTCGGCTCCCGCCAGTGTGAAGCCTGGCAGGTTGTCCTCCACCACCATCGGCTCGCTGCCCTGTGGCGTGGCGAAGTGTATGTGTATGCCGTCGGGCTCCACCGTGTAGCGCTCATAGACGGGGGCTGTGAAGGCCGTCTTCTTCTTGCCGTAGGTCTCGTGCAGCGCGATGGCGGCCAGGCGCCGTCCCACCTCGCGCTTCGTCTTGGGGTGGATGTCGTTGGCATCGCCCAGGTCGATGTTGGTCACCATGCCCGTGTGCGGCAGGCAGAGCGCGTCGGCCTGTGACTCGCGCAGGAGCGCCCATTGTGAGTCCGGCTGCACGTCCTTGGGCTGCAGGTAGTTGGCGAGCTGTACGAAATAGAAGGGCATCGAGGGGTTCTTCCAGCACTTGCGCCAGTCGGTGATGAGTGTCTGGAACAGGGCCTGGTGTTGCGCCGCGCGCCCCACATTGTCGCAGCCCTGGTACCAGATGACGCCGCGTATGGGGAATTCGATGAGCGGGTGTATCATCGCGTTGTAGAGCACCGTGGCATGCTTGCCGTTGTTGAAGTCCCGGATGTGGGGCTTCCGGTCCTGGGGCAGGCTCTCGTAATAGGCTTTCACCGCCGCCTCGTTGTAGTTGGAACGCAGGATCTCCCGCGCCTGCTCCTCGAATCCGGTCACGTGCTGCAGCGCCTCGGCGCGTGTCCACGCCTCGGCGGGTGTGCCTCCCCAGTCATCGTCGATGACGCCCACGGGCACCTTCAGTTCCTCCCACAGCCTGAGGGCATAGAAGTAGCAGAGCGCGCTGAAGTTCTCCACATACTGGGGGCTGCACTCCTGCCATCCCCCCATGTTGACCTCCACCTGCTCGAGCGGGCGCAGGCTGGTGCGCTTCTTGACCTGCAGGAGGCGTATCTGGGGATATTGCGCATGGGCAATCTCCTGCTCATAGTTGAGCACCTTGCCCCATCCCTTGAGGGGCATCTCCATGTTGCTCTGGCCGCTGCCCAGCCACACCTCGCCCACCAGCACGTTGTCCAGGGTGGTCTCCTCGCCGTCGGAGAAGGTCATGCGGTAGGGCTTCAGGCTGCCCTTGGGCGTGGTGAGGGTGAGGGTGAACTTGCCATCGGTGGCCGACGCCCGGGCCGTCACGCCCTTCTTGTCCCACCCCGTCACCAGGGTCACCTGGCTGCCGGGTGTGGCCGTGCCGTGGATGATGAGCGTGCTCTGCTGCTGCAGCACCATGTTGCTGGTGAAGTGGGCGGGCAGCGTCACCCGGCTCCAGGCGGTCTGCCCGGCGAGCATCAGCCCGGCGAGCAGTGTGAGTGAAAGTCTTCTCATTTTGTTGTCAGTTAGGTTCGCTTTCCCGCAAATTTACGCTTTTTATCCCTCTTCGGGCCATTTCATGGGGTGGAAAGAGGGAGTCCTCGCCCATTTTCCCTAACTTTGTGTGGCGGGTGAGGCTTGCGGGGCACGTCCCGCAGCCTTTCCTGTGCCGACAGACAACTTAATCAAACACAAACAGAAATGAGAAGAACACTTACTCTCCTTGCGGCTGCCATGCTGGGCATAGCGGCCCTCGCGCAGCCCAAGATTGTGGCTCACCGTGGTTACTGGCGCGCCGACGGAAGCGCGCAGAACTCCATCGCCTCGCTCCAGAAGGCGGCCGGGATAGGCTGCTACGGCTCGGAGTTCGACGTGTGGATAACGGCCGATGGCGTGCCTGTGGTGTACCATGACCCCACCATCGACGGCATCCGCATCGAGGACACCACCTATGCCACCCTGATGAACCACCGCCTGGCCAACGGGGAGTTCTTGCCCACCCTGCAGCAGTACCTCACCGAGGGGGCAAAACTGAAGGGCTGCCAGCTCATCCTGGAGATAAAGACCCACCGCAGCGACGCGCGCAACAGGCGTGCCGCCGACATCTCGGTGGAACTCGTCAAGATGCTGGGACTGGAGCGGCAGACCGAGTACATCGCCTTCAGCAAGGTGGTGTGCCAGCGCCTGCACGAGATTGCCCCGGACGCCAAGGTGGCCTACCTCAACGGTAATCTCTCGCCCGCCCAGATCAAGGAGATGGGGCTTTCGGGCATAGACTATAACGAGCAGGTGTTCGTGAAGCACCCCGAGTGGCTGCAGGAGGCCAAGCAGCTGGGCATCGAGGTGAACGTGTGGACAGTGAACGGTGAGGAGAACCTGCGCCGCCATGCCACAATGGACGGCATCGACATCATCACCACCGACGACCCCGAGGTGCTCAAGGGCATCCTGGCCGGGCAGCAAGCAGCCAAGCAGCCCGCTGCCAGGAAGTCGAAGAAGCGCAAGTGACAGGCTGAATGGAATCCCCCTCACGGCCCGGAACGGCGGGGAGGGGTGAAAAACGCAGCGCGCCGCGATGGCCATCGCGGCGCGCTGCATCTCACTTTGCGGTGCGCTGCGATGTCACATGCAGCGCGCCGCATTTTTGTGCGCGCCGTAGCGGGCACAGGACACGGGCTACTCCCTCACCAGTTTGTAGTCCAGTTGCTTGCGGAAGAGGTCGGCGCGCGCCACCTGTATCTTCACACTGTCGCCCAGGTTGTAGCAGTGGTGCGAGGCGCGCCCGCGCAGGCAGAAGTTCTTCTCGTCAAACTCGTAGTAGTCGTCCTTCAGGTCACGCATGGGCACCATGCCCTCGCACTTGTTCTCGTTCACCTCCACATAGAAGCCAAACTCCGTGACTCCGCTGATGGTGCCGTCGAACACCTCGCCCAGGTGCTCCTTCATGAACTCCACCTGCTTGTACTTTATGCTTGAGCGCTCGGCCTGTGCCGCCGTCTGCTCCATCTCGCTGCAGTGCTCGCACAGTTCCTCGTACTTCTCGCGCCCCACGCTCCTGCCGCCCTCGGCATAGCGCGTGAGCAGGCGGTGCACCATGAGGTCGGGATAGCGGCGGATGGGGCTTGTGAAGTGGGTGTAATAGCGGAATGCCAGTCCGTAGTGCCCGATGTTCTGCACGCTGTACTTGGCCTTCATCATCGCGCGCAGGCTCACCGTCTCCACCACGTCCTGCTCCTTCTTGCCCTTCACCTCGGCCAGGAGCTTGTTGAGGCTGCGGCTCACATCGTCCTTGTTGCCGGTCGCGCGCAGCTTGTAGCCGAACTTTCCCACGAACTCTGACAGGTTCATCAGCTTCTGCGGGTCGGGCGTGTCGTGCACGCGGTACACAAACACCTTGGGCTTCTGCCCCTTGGCCACCTTGCCTATGCTCTCGGCCACGGTGCGGTTGGCCAGGAGCATGAACTCCTCCACCAGTTTGTTGGCATCCTTGGACACCTTGAAATAGACGCTTGTGGGCTTCCCCTTGCCGTCTATCTCAAAGCGCACCTCGCATCTCTCGAAGTCTATCGCGCCTCCGGCGAAACGCCTGCGGCGCAGCTCCTTGGCCATGCGGTTGAGCGTGATGAGCTCCCGGGCGAAGCGCTCGGCGGGCTCCGCTCCCGGCGCGGGCGGGGCCATGTGGTCCCCGGGGCTGCCGTAGTCGGCCTCGCTGGCCTCGTGGTGTGCCTCCAGCACCTGCTGCACCTCCTCGTAGGTGAAGCGGCGGTCGCTGCGGATGACGGTGTGCGCCAGGTGCCAGTCCTTTATCTCGGCCTTCTCGTTGAGCGTGAAGACGACGCTGTAGGCCAGCTTGTCCTCGCCGGGCCGCAGGGAGCAGATGTAGTTGCACAGCCGCTCGGGCAGCATGGGTATGGTGCGGTCTACCAGATAGACGCTGGTCGAGCGCTTGAGCGCCTCGCGGTCGATGATGGACCCTTCGGTCACGTAGTGGCTCACGTCGGCGATGTGCACGCCCACCTCCCACAGCCCGTCCTCCAGGGCGCGTATGCTCAGCGCGTCGTCAAAGTCCTTGGCGTCCCTGGGGTCGATGGTGAAGGTCGTCACCTGGCGCATGTCCTCGCGCCTGGAGATTTCCTCGGCGGTGATGTCGGGGAGCAGCTTGTCGGCGGCCTTCTCCACGGCGGCGGGATATTTGTAGGGCAGCCCGTACTGGGCCAGTATGGCGTGCATCTCGGCATTGTTCTCGCCCGTCTTGCCCAGGATGTCGATGACGTGCCCCACGGGGTTCTTCGCGTTCTCGGGCCATTCGGTGATTTTCACCACGGCCTTGTCGCCGTCCTTGCCCTTCTTGAGGGCCGACTTGGGTATGAAGATGTCGTTGGCCAGCGTGCGGTCCTCGGTGAGCAGGTAGGCGAAGTCCTTCTTCACCTCCAGCGTGCCCACAAAGGTGTGGTCGGCGCGCTCCAGTATCTCGGTCACCACGGCCTCGCGCACGTGGTTGCGGCGGCGCGCCACCATGGTGGCCTGCACCCGGTCGCCGTCCATGGCGTGCATGCTGTTGCGCTCGGCCACCAGCACCGGCTCGCCGCCGTCGGAGGGCGCGAACTCGTTCTTGCCGTTGGCCTTGCGGTGGAAGATGCCCTCCATCACCAGCGAGGGCCGGCTCAGGCCGTAGTGGTATCGCGGCTGCTCCTTGATGTAGTCGTCCCTCAGCATCTCGTCCAGCACGTCCATCATGAGCATCTTGGCGGGGTGCGTCTTCAAGTCCAGCGCGCGGTAGAGCGTCTTCAGGTCAAATGTCTCGCCCGGGGCTTTCCGGAACATGTCCATGAGCAGTCCCCGCAGGTCTTTCTTCCTCAGGCGGCCGCCCGGCTTCTTGTCCTTTCCCATAATACTGTGTGTTTGGTTGAACCATGACTGCCACAGGGCAGTGTCATAGCAAAGTTAGGGCTTTTTCCTGTCCCCCCGCCCCAAGCGGTATTAATAATGTGTGTAAAAGTGGCGGGGGGGGGGGGTTTTTCCCCTTTCCCCGGTGGTTTTATGGCGAAAAGACCGTACCTTTACCGCCGAAAGAGAAAAAGCACAGGCATATGAACATGTTGGTGACCGGAGCCAGTGGCTTCATAGGGAGTTATATTGTGGAGGACGGCCTGCGCCGGGGCCACCAGGTGTGGGCGGGCGTGCGCGGGAGCAGTAGCAGGGCTTACCTGCGGGACGGGCGCACGCGGTTTGCCTGCCTCGACCTCTCGGACAAGGCCTTGCTCGTGGAGCAGCTGCGCGCGCTGAAGGCGCAGACGGGCGGTCGCGGCTGGGATGTGGTGGTGCACGCGGCCGGGGCGACCAAGTGCCTGCATGCCGATGATTTCTACAGAACAAATTATGACGGCACGGTGCACCTGGTGGAGGCCCTGCGCGAAGCGGGCATGATGCCCCGGCGGCTGGTGTACCTGAGCAGCCTGAGCGTGTTCGGGGCCATACGCGAGCAGCCCGTGAGGAAGCCCACGGCCAGCAACCCCTGGGTGTACGCCCCCATCCTGGGAACCGACACCCCGCAGCCCAACACCGACTATGGCCGCAGCAAGTGGAAGGCCGAGCAGTGGCTGGCGGCCCAGCGGGACGTGCCCTGCACCATCCTGCGCCCCACGGGGGTGTACGGGCCCAGGGAGCGCGATTACTTCCTCATGGCACGGAGCATCAGCCGCCACATCGACTTCTCGGTGGGCTACAGACCGCAGGAGATCACCTTCGTGTATGTGATGGACGTGGTGCAGGCAGTCTTCAAGTGTGCCGAGTCGCCCCAGGCCGAGGGCAGGGCCTACTTCCTGAGCGACGGCCAGGTCTATAACAGCCGCCGCTTCAGCGACCTCCTGCAGCAGTCGATGGGCAACCCCTGGGTGCTGCACGTCAAGGCTCCCCTGTGGTTTCTGCGCGGCGTGTGCGCCCTGGGCGGTGCGCTGGGCAGGGTCACAGGCCGCATGAGTGCCCTCAACATGGACAAGTACCACATCCTGAGCCAGCGCAACTGGCAGTGTGACATCGGCCCCGCACGCCGTGACTTCGGCTACGAGCCGCAGTGGCCGCTGGAGCGGGGCGTGCCGGCGGCTGTCAGGTGGTACCGGGAAAACGGGTGGCTGTGACGCCACGGCCTCCCTTCGGGGGCGTGGCTGGCGGGGCGTGAGGGAGGCGGGGATTTCTTTACTGCCCTCCCCGGGCGCGCGGTTGGGGCAAATGTTGTAAATTTGCACCATGTCCATCATGTGTCCTGCATCATGCTTGTCGTATGAAAACATTGTTCCTGTTTCAGTTTGCCAGTTTCATCTTCATGCTGGTGTGCGCGTTCATCATCGGAGTCACCAGGCTGCAGGTGAGATGGGTCAGCCGCCGCTATGAGCAGTCACGCTGGCTTGCCTTATCGGGCATCCTGGGTCTGGCGGCGCAGTACTTCGTGCAGATGCGCTACGGGTTCAGGGCAACCGGAGATGACCAGGGCGCGGTCATCAACGTCCTTATCTACATGCCCTGCTTCACGCTGATATCCCTGGCCATCTACAACATCGGGGCCAGCCGCACCCGCCTCAGGCGCATGCGCCTCTTCTGCAGTGCCGTCTATGCCGCCATTGTGGCTTGCTTCTGCGCCGGTTACTTCCAGGGCGGCAGCCTGCGCATCGGCGCATGGCTCTATGCCATGCTCTTCCTGTTTGCCGTGAGCGTGGTCTGCTGCATCGGAGCCATCGCCCGTGGGCTGGCCAAGTGGCGCGGTGTGCTGGAGACCATGACGGGCGGAGACCTTGTCCCTTATGTGCGCTACGCCCGCACCAGCCTTCTCCTCCTGCTGCTCGCCGCTTTGATAATGCCTTTTGCCATCATTTCCTCCATACTGCTGTACTGTGTGGCTCCCTTCGCGCTGTTTTCCCTCCTGTTCTTCGTGCTGAGCTTCGTGGCCCTGGGCAACAGTTATGTCCCCACCGAGGAACTGCTCGGCGCGGACGAGGGATGCCCTGGGGAACCCCGCGCGGGAACGCCCGGCTTGTGTGGCGAGGAGGGCACGGGCCCCGCCCGGTCGCATGACCAGCCCTGCGCGGGCGGACGGGAATCCGCGTCCCCGCTGCCCGAAGACCGCGTGAGGCTGGTCAGGGAACGCCTGGACGGCTGGTGCGCCGGCCTGGGCTACAAGGACGGCACGGTCAACCTGCTCTCCCTGTCGCACGCCCTCCATATACCCAAGGACGAGTTGAGCCGCTACTTCGACCAGTGCATGGGGGCCAACTTCCGCATGTGGCTCAGTGACATACGCTTCCGCGCGGCCAAGAGGATGATGCTCGAATACCCCGACTACAGCAATGACGTCATCTCCTCGGAATGCGGTTTCTCCTCCCGCTCCCACCTTTACCGCATCTTCAAGGCAAGGGAGGCTTGCACGCCGAGCGCCTGGCGCGACCGGCAGTCCGCGCGCCGTGCCGGTGGCGAGGAGACGGAAGCCGGCGGGGCGGCATAGCACGCGCCCTGTGCCGGGAGCTCGCGGCTCCCTTGTCCCCACCCCGGATGCGGGACGATGCCGGAGCGCGCTCCCCTGTGGCCGCTTCCCATATGTGCTGGCTTATGGTGGCGGAACTTCTTCCTGGGGTGGAGGCAGGCGGCCCTGTGCCATGCGGAGGCCGCGTCCATCGGGTTCAAAAAGTGTCTCTCTCACAGCAAGGGGACGGCTGTACGGCACGAAAGAGACATGAAAAACACAACAAGGCGACTTCATGGGGGGGGGTAATTTGTTAACTTTGCATGTTGAAGATGTTGCGGTTGCGTCCACGTCCGTGGCGCGATGGAACATGTGACAGCAGAGAGACAAACCAAGACAGGAACTATATGACGAACAGCGTCCACAACACCCCATCACGTGTGTGCCGCCTCATGGCCGCGCTGCTCCTCGCACTCCTTGCACCCCTGTGCCCTGCCGGAAACGACGGCGCGCGCGCCTCTGAGCCATCAACCACCCAAACTGTTCCTTTCGTGGAGTGGGACAAGACCGCCGGGACGCTCACCTTCAAGTATGGCTACAAGCCTACCGATGACCCGGCGACATCCAGTGACCGAGAATATTTCGATGTGGATGCCCCGTATGATGTATCTCCTGCTTGGACTTCAGCGTTTGCAGGACAAGATGCTGTGAAGAAGGTCATCTTCGACGAAAGTTTCAAGGATTTCCGTCCTACCACCTGCCGTGGATGGTTTAGGAGTGGCTTCTACCTGCAATCCATCGAGGGCATGGAGAACCTCAACACATCCAATGTGACGAACATGGGCTTGATGTTCTATGGTTGCAGTAATCTGTCTACCATCATCTATGTGGGCGACGCGTTCACCACTGATGAGGTGAACAATGTTGGTTACATGTTTTATGGTTGTCAGAAATTAGTGGTGGCGGTCAAATACCAAGGCGATGATAGTCGATATGCCAATTATGAGGACGGGTACTTCACCAAGAAGGTGGGAACGAACGGCGGCGAAATCATCGGGGCGGTAGGAAATCCGCTTACCATCGCGGAATTGCACTTGGACGACAATAAGGCATTCGTTCTTTACGAGGATTGCCATGTCGCCAGCGCATCCTATGTCCGGCAGATGAGGTCAGAGTGGGGCACGCTCTGCCTGCCCTTCACCATCGAAGCTATGCCGGAGAATGCTCCTTGCAGTTTCTACACGCTGCAGGAGGTGGATGAGGAAAGCGTCATGCTGGAACGGGTGGAGAGAGGGCAGATAGCCGCAGGCCAGCCCGTCATCATCCGCAGGACGGACGGGAGAGTGACGGAAGCCAATCTCACCAATGCCCTGGACGCGCGGGTTGTGGCTCACCCCACGGACGCGGAGGGCGGAAACCGGCTGGTGGGCACGTTTGCCACGGCGGAACTGGCAGACGGCTGCTACTTCCTCGCCAATGACGAGTTCCGCCTCGTGGGGGACTACAAGCCAGTGGCTGCAGGCGTGAAACTGGCCGCCTTCCGAGCCAGCCTCCAGCCACAGGAACAGGCGGCACGGCGCGCGCCGGTGCTGAACATCGGCGTGGACAACGGAGCCACAGCCATCGATGCCCAGGAGGTCACGGGCGCGCTCAACGACGCGAGGGCCGAATATTACGACTTGGACGCCGCATCCCTGCCCTGCGCAAGGCATGAACATTGTCAAGACAGGGGATAAGGTGAGGAAAGTAATCGTCAAGTAAAACAACATATAATATACATTATAAACATATATATTATGAAGAAGAAAGCGTATGAGAGCCCCAGGGCGCAGGTGTTGTGGATGGAGGCGCACGCCCCCATGGCCACGTCCACGCTGTCCGTTGACCGCAATCAGCCAAAGGATGACCAGGACTTGGAAGACATGGGTCTCGAAAAGGACAAAGAGGGCTACCTGTGGGGGGACTGACCACGGAGCGGCAGACGGCAGGAAAATGACCTCTCCCACAGGGAAGGTAAAACGCTACTACGGGGAAAATTAAGCTCCCCTACGAGGAAAGCGGAACTCCCCCACGAGGAAGATAAAACTCCCCCACGAGGAAGATAAAACGCTCCCACGGGGAAGGTAAAACGCTCCTGCGAGGAAGATAAAACGCTCCCACGGGGAAGGTAAAACGCTCCCACGGGGAAGGTAAAACGCTCCTGCGAGGAAGATAAAACGCTCCCACGGGGAAGATAAAACGCTCCTACGAGGAAGATAAAACGCTCCCACAGGGAAGATAAAACACTCCTGCGAAGAACACGAAACTCTCCCATGGGGAAAATAAAGCTGCCCCCACTGGAAACCCTCACGAGGAAAACACCCCCACGAGGCATGTGGAATTCCCCGCCCGGGCACCATGGAGCGAGACCGCAAGAGGGTCGCTTCGGAGGCCTGGGCGTTTGCCAGGCCGGACGGCTGGGCAAGATGATGACAGAACTCTATATATAAATTAAATGGCTCTCAGACCAGAGAGGGCCGTAAATGGTAGCACTTTTAAACACTCGGTATGAAGAACAGGACACTCGGCGGTCAGCGCACCGCCCCTCTTTATCCCCAAAACGCCAGGTCCGGCATGCCACTATGGAGCCGCTTGCGCGCCATCCCTTTCTTTGTGGGACTCTTGATGCTCCTGCCTATGGCAGCCCATGCCCAGCGCGAAATGTACGGACGGCTGAACACGGCAGACAGCACACTCACGTTGTATTATGACGAGAACAAGCAGGAGAGCGACTATGGTATTTACACAGACCATCCGTATGATGCGCCAGATTGGGAAATCTTGAGCGGCTCGGACGAAAGAACGGCATCAATAAAAAGCGTTGTGTTTGATCCCAGTTTCAAGGATGCCCGCCCCACGACAACTTATAGTTGGTTTTCAAGATGTAAGAATCTCGAGCAAATTCAAGGCATTGAGCACCTCAATACCTCGGAGGTGACCAATATGAATGGTATGTTCCATAATTGCGAAAAACTGACCACAATCGATTTGTCCCACTTCAATACCGAGAAGGTCACCAACATGTATGGTATGTTCTACGGTTGCAAAGGGCTGAAAGAAATCGACTTGCATAGTTTTGACACCCAAAACGTTGTCAATTTTGGTAGCATGTTTTCAGGATGCGAAGGTCTCACTACCCTCCATCTGGCTTCTTTCGATACGCGGCAGGCTAATAATATGTTTGAGATGTTCAAAGACTGCGCAAAGCTTTCAAGCATCGATCTCAGCCAATTCAATACCAGCAGTGTAACCGATATGAACAGAATGTTTGCTGGATGCAAGAGCCTTGAGGACCTCAACCTAAGCGGCTTTAATGTGGCAAAGGTGAAAGACATGAGTTATATGTTCTCTGCGTGCAGCAAGTTAACTTCCATTGACTTGTCCAACTTTAATCCCCAAAGCTTGGAAAATATGATGTATATGTTTAATCTCTGTGACGCAGTGACCAGCATTAAGCTCCCCAATTCCGATATAGGAAATTTGAAACAAATGCAGGGCTTGTTTTCCAATTGTAAGCGTCTCACAGACATTCAAGGCTTGGAACACCTCAATACGTCTCAGGTAACCAATATGGATAATGTTTTCAGCTACTGCGAAAGTCTGACAGCAATCGATTTGTCTCACTTCAATACGGAGAATGTGTCCAGTATGTATGTCATGTTCCAATTCTGTACAAGTCTCAAACAACTCAACCTTAGCAGTTTTGATACCCGAAAGGTCACAAATTTCGGTTATATGTTCTACAATTGTGTAGGTCTTACCTCGCTCGAGTTTCCTCCTTCTTTCATTACTGAAAGTGCAACTTACATGAGCGGCATGTTTCAGCAATGCGAAAGCCTTACCGATATCAAGCTGGGCAATTTCAATACCAGCAACGTGACTGATATGAGTTATATGTTCTATGGTTGCAAAAGTCTTCAGAACCTTGACCTCAGCAGTTTCAATGTGGAGAAGGTGGAAAATATGCAAGCCATGTTTGCTGGATGCAGCAAGCTAACTTCCATTGACTTGTCCCACTTCAACACAGAAAGCTTATCGTCAATGCCCATCATGTTCTCCGGGTGTAAAGCCTTGACCCATATCGACCTTTCCAGTTTCAACACTGAAAAGGTAGGGAGCTTGCAGAGTTTATTTTATCAGTGCACGTCTTTGGAAAAGGTGGACTTGTCCAACTTCAACACCACCAACCTGAAGGATACACGTTATATGTTTGAAGGTTGCACCTCCCTTGTCAGCGTTGACCTTTCCAGTTTTGCCACAGAAAAACTGGAAAGCATGGATCGTATGTTTTCAGACTGCGGAAAGCTCCAGACCATCTATGCCAGCTCTGCGTTCACAACAGACATTGTACAATGGGACAGCGATGCATTTAAGGGATGCACTTCTCTTCCTAACTACGACGCAAGCAAGACGGGCAAGGAACTGACCCACATCGGAGAGGGCGGCTATTTCACCGTGGCTCCGGCTTGGGTGCGCTTCGATGAGGGCACAGGCACGCTCACGTTCCATTGCAGCACCGCGAAGAGCGATGCCGCCACGGACTATGACCTGATTGAGGAAATACAAGCACCCGGTTGGAACAGCAACGCCAGTGACATCAAGACCGTGGTCTTCACCAGGAGCTTCAGGGATGTTCGCCCCACCAACTGCTCCGCATGGTTCTTAAATTGCAGCAACCTTTCCCGCATTGATGGGCTGGAAAACCTCAATACTGGGAATGTAACTTATATGGATGCAATGTTCATGAATTGCAGCAGTCTCACCTCTCTCGACCTCTCGGGCTTCGACACAGGGAACGTAACCAGTATGTCCATGATGTTCTCGGGCTGTACCGGCCTCACCTCGCTCAACCTCTCGGGCTTCGACACAGGGAACGTAACCAGTATGTCCCAGATGTTCTCGGGCTGTACCGGCCTCACCTCTCTCGACCTCTCTGGCTTCGACACCAAGAACGTAACCGATATGGGCGCGATGTTCATGAAGTGCAGCGGTCTGACCTCGCTCGACCTCTCGGGCTTCGACACCGGGAACGTAGGCAGTATGTACTATATGTTCTCGGGCTGTGCCAGCCTCACCTCGCTCGACCTCTCAGGCTTCAATACGGAAAAAGTCACCACGATGCAGGATATGTTCGCGGGCTGTTCCCAACTCGCGGCTCTTGACCTTTCGAGCTTTAAGGGCAGCCAAGTGACCAACGCGGCGAATATGTTCGATGGCTGTACTGGTCTCGCTTCGGTTAGCCTTTCGCAGTTTGACACTCCCAAGCTGCGTTACATGGGTAAGATGTTCTACAACTGTTCCGCCCTCACCGCCCTCGACCTCTCCAGCTTTGACTTAAAGGAAATGAACTTTCGAAGAGGCGTGGAGGGAAACCAGATGTTTGACTACTGCTCCAGCCTTCAGACCATCTACGTCGGTGACAATTTCGAGTTGAAATATGGCAGCAATATGTTCCGTGGTTGCCACAATCTCCGTGGGGCCATCGCCTTTGCTGACGGGGAAGATGAAGTGGACAAGGCCAATTACGTGACGGGCTATCTTACCAAGAAGGTGGGAACGAACGGAGACGACATCGTCGGTGCTGTGGGTAATCCGCTCACCATCGAAACGTTGGTACTGGACGACAGCAAGGCTTTCGTATTGGAGGAGAATTGTCGGGTGAAGAATGTCTCCTATACGCGCCCGATGGAGAACGAGTGGGGCACGCTCTGCCTCCCCTATGCAATCAATGTAGGGTCGGGGGAGAGCACCTGCCAGTTCTACAACGTGTCGGGAGTGGGCGAGAACAGCGTCACACTGGAACGGTTCGAGGTCGGACAGATAGCTCCCGGCTATCCCGTCATCGTCCGCAAGCAGAACAAAGAGCAAATGAGCATTACCCATATAGACAATAACCTTGGCACGCTACTGGTGACTTCTCCCATGAGTAGTTACCGGCTGGTGGGCACGTTCGCCACAACAGAGGTTCCGGAAGACTGCTACTTCTTGGCCAAAGACGAGTTCCGCCTTGTGAGGGACTACAAGCCAGTGGCTGCAGGCGTGAAACTGGCCGCATTCCGTGCCTATCTCCAGCCGCAGGAGCAGACGGCGGAGCGGCGTGCGCCGGTGCTGAACATCAGCGTGGGCGGCGAGGCCAGCGGAGTGGACGCTGCTGAGGTCGTCGATGCGCTCAACAACGAGGGCACGGAATATTATGACTTGGACGGCCGCCGCATCCCTGCCCTGCGCAAGGGCGTGAACATTGTCAAGACAGGGGATAAGGTGAGGAAAGTAATCATCAAGTAAAACAATATGCACATTGATCCACACGCATTTGAAGAAGAAAGCGTGTGAGAGCCCCACGGCACAGGTGTTGTGGATGGAGGCGCACGCCCCCATGGCTACGTCCATGGTGTCCGTTGACCGCAATCCGCCAAAGGATGAGCAGGACTTGGAAGGCATGGGTCTCACAAAGGATGAAGGGGGCTACCTGCGGGGGTAGCTGACCACGGAGCGGCAGACGGCAGGAAAATGACCTGCCTCATGGGAAAGGTAAAACGCTACTACGGGGAAAACAGAACTGCCCCACGGGGAAAACAAAACGCTCCCATGGGGAAGACAAAATGCTCCCACGGGGAAATATGGCGTGGCGTATGTGCTTGGATGCCGGATGGACGGGAAGTTCTCCGTGCTGCACAAGCCGACGGTCAGGCTTCGGAATAATGGGATAGGACAAATTGGTACGGGAACTGTCAACGAGAGTTTTCCCAGGCTTCTCGTCTCCAGGAGTGAGCCTGTCTTCCGCAAAGGACTGACAGATGTCGAGCGGGACAAACCCAAGCGTGCCGGGACAACGAAGTTTGCGGGTCACGAATTGGTGAGGGAGGGGGAAAGGTGTAGGATGTACGGCTTCACCAGGAAGGGTGTGCTCCCCGGCGACTTCTTCTGCAAGTGCCCTTGCATGAGGGTGGTGGCACTTCCCGGGCGGAAACGGGTGGATGAGAGCGTGACCGTGTATGAGAGTCCTGTGCGCTGCATGCACAAGCGTGTGGTGTTGCCTTAGCCCTTCCCTCTTTTGTCCGGGCTTATGAACAGCCGTGTCCGCGCCTCCCAGTCTTGGGCTGGCGCAGGCACGGCTGTGTCGTGGGGTGGTTGTGTGCTGGGCCTTGGGCTACACCTCAAAGTCGAGGCAGGTGCGCACGGCCGTGTAGGGGCGCACCTTGGTGCTGGCCACCTCCACATGCGCGGGATGCTTGGCATAGCCCTTGAGCGCCTCGGGCGACTCCAGCGTGCAGTCCAGCATCACGTCGGCCGTGGACGAGGGCAGGATGCCGCCCGTCTGCACATGCACGCTCAGCAGGCCGGGCACCACGCCCTGTAAGCCCTCCAGGCCGGCCTTGATGCCGGCCTTTACCGTCTCCTTCTCCTCCGCGCCCAGTTCCTCGCGCAGTTTCCATAGAATGATGTGTTTGACCATAATGAAGTTGTGTTAAACGTTGCTGTTCTCTTCTTTTCTGTGCAAAGGTAAGTGTTTTCGGCGGGTCGGCGGGCTGTCCCATTGGCGGAAAAGCCGTACCTTTGCATCAAAACATATAAATTCGACATATTACAGATACACTTATGGCACAGCAAGAGGATGTATTCAAGAAGATAGTGTCCCACTGCAAGGAGTATGGGTTCGTGTTTCCCAGCAGCGAGATTTACGACGGACTGGGCGCCGTGTATGACTACGGGCAGAACGGTGTGGAACTGAAGAACAACATCAAGCAGTATTGGTGGAAGAGCATGGTGCAGCTGCACGAGAACATCGTGGGGCTGGACGCCGCCATCTTCATGCACCCCACCACCTGGAAGGCCAGCGGGCACGTGGACGCGTTCAACGACCCCCTGATTGACAACCGCGACTCCAAGAAGCGCTACCGTGCCGACGTGCTCATCGAGGACCAGATAGCCAAGTACGACGAGAAGATAGAGAAGGAGGTGGAGAAGGCGCGCAAGCGTTTCGGCGACACCTTTGACGAGGCGCAGTTCCGCTCGACCAACGCCCGCGTGCTGGAGCACCAGCAGAAGCGCGACGCCCTGCACGAGCGCTACTCCAAGGCCATGAACGCCAACGACCTGGGCGAGCTGCGCCAGATAATCCTGGACGAGGAGATTGCCTGCCCCGTCAGCGGCACGCGCAACTGGACCGAGGTGCGGCAGTTCAACCTCATGTTCAGCACCGAGGTGGGCTCCACGGCCGACGGCGCGAGCAAGATATACCTGCGCCCCGAGACGGCACAGGGCATCTTTGTCAACTACCTGAACGTGCAGAAGACGGGGCGCATGAAGCTTCCCTTCGGCATCGCCCAGATAGGAAAGGCCTTCCGCAACGAGATTGTGGCGCGCCAGTTCATCTTCCGCATGAGGGAGTTCGAGCAGATGGAGATGCAGTTCTTCGTCAAGCCCGGGACGGAGCTGGAGTGGTTCGGGAAGTGGAAGCAGACCCGCATGAACTGGCACCAGGCCCTGGGCTTCGGCGCGGAGAACTACCGCTTCCACGACCACGAGAAGCTCGCGCACTATGCCAACGCCGCCACCGACATAGAGTTCCGCATGCCCTTCGGCTTCAAGGAGGTCGAGGGAATACACTCCCGCACCAACTTCGACCTGAGCAACCATGCCAAGTACAGCGGCAAGAAGATAGAGTACTTCGACCCCGAGACCAACGAGAGCTACACCCCGTATGTCATCGAGACCTCAATCGGTGTGGACCGCATGTTCCTCTCGGTGATGTGCCACGCCTACGAGGAGCAGCCGCTGCCCGACGGGCAGACACGCACCGTGCTGCATCTGCCCGCCGCCCTGGCACCCGTCAAGCTCGCCATCTTCCCACTCACCAAGAAGGACGGCTTGCCCGAGAAGGCGCACGCGATATTCCGCGACCTGCGTTTCTACTTCAACTGCAAGTACGAGGAGAAAGACCAGATAGGCAAGCGCTACCGCAGGATGGACGCCATCGGGTGCCCCTACTGCATCACCGTGGACCAGCAGACACTGGAGGACGACACCGTCACCCTGCGCGACCGCGACACCATGGAACAGACACGGGTGCCCATCGCCGGCCTGAAGAGCATCGTGGAAGAGAAGGTGAGCATCGAGTCTTTGCTCAGGAAACAGGATTAAACCCATTGCAGACATGACACACACACACCGCCGCATGCGGTTCCTGGCCCTGTGCATGACAGCCCTGGCGGGGCTCTCGTGCCTGCTGGTCTCGTGCCAGGAGACCAGCGATGAGTGGGACCCGTACCAGAACTGGCAGGCGCGCAACACACAGTGGTTCGCCACCGTGGCCGACTCGGCCCGCACGGCCATCAGCCAGGCGCGGGCACAGTATGGCGAGGCGTGGGAGCGGCATTGCCAATGGCGCATGTACAAGACCCTGCTGCGCAGTGCCGAGAAGCGCGGACCGCTCACCGACAGCATCTGCTGCCGCATCGTCTCCAGGGGCGGGGGGCTGTTGTCCCCGGCCTCGACCGACACCGTGCGCATCAGTTTCCGGGGCTGGCTCATGCCGGCCGAGTATGAGCGCGAGGACGGAAGCCACGAGACCCGCATGTCGGTGTTCACGCAAACTTACTTCGGGGACTACAACCCCGCCACGGCATCGCCCCAGGTGGGCGCGGTGAAGTCCTTCACCGAGGGCTTCGGCACGGCGCTCCAGTATATGGTGCCGGGCGATGACTGGATGGTGTACATCCCCAGTGAACTCGCCTATGGCTCGACGGCCTCGTCGGCCATCCCTGCCTACAGCACCCTGCTCTTCCGCATACACATGGTGGGGATTGGCGCAGAGTGAGTCTCCATCCGCCTCCCTTCCACGGGGTGCGGGCATGCCATATGGGCCTGGTGCAGGCAGGAGGTCCCCGGACGGAATGAGGATGTGCGGCGCGCTGCTCTAAGCGGCGCGCCGCACATCTTGTTTGTGTACGGCAGCATGCGTTTGCAATCGCAGCGCACTGCGTTGGCTGATGCGGCGCACTGCGTTGGCTGATGCAGCGCACTGCGTTGGCCGGTGCAGCGCACTGCGTTGGCCGGTGCGGCGCACTGCATGGGACAGGGCGGTGCGGTGGGGCGTGTCGTGGAGGAGGCAGATGCGGGAGGCGCATTACACAGGACAAGCCCTGGGAATGGACACCCAGGGCTTGCCTGTTGTGACACGCCTGTTGGCCTGTGGCTCCCCTTCCAGGATGGGAGGGGTGAGGGTCTTCCCGCCCTTGGCTGTTCCTCAGTCGCGGCGGAAGATGTCGCGCGTATATACCTTGTCCCTCACGTCATCCAGTTCCGTGCTGTAGCGGTTGGCGATGATGGCTTTTGACCTCCGCTTGAACGTCTCCAGGTCGTTGACCACCAGACTGCCGAAGAAGGTGGCCCCGTCCTGCAGCGTGGGCTCGTAGACGATGACCTGCGCCCCCTTGGCCTTGATGCGTTTCATGATGCCCTGTATGGCCGACTGGCGGAAGTTGTCGCTTCCCGTCTTCATCGTGAGCCTGTAGACCCCGATGGTGGGCATCTGCTGCTCGCCGTGTCCCCCGCCATACTGGTTCTGCTGGCTGTAGGCATACCACCCGGCCATCCTGAGCACTGCGTCGGCTATGTAGTCCTTGCGCGTGCGGTTGCTCTCCACGATGGCCGTCATCATGTTCTGGGGCACGTTCTGGTAGTTTGCCAGCAGTTGCTTGGTGTCCTTGGGCAGGCAGTAGCCTCCGTAGCCGAAGGAGGGGTTGTTGTAGTGCATCCCGATGCGGGGGTCGAGCCCCACCCCCCGTATGATGGCCTGCGAGTCCAGTCCCTTCACCTCGGCGTATGTGTCCAGCTCGTTGAAGTAGCTCACGCGCAGGGCCAGGTAGGTGTTGGCAAAGAGTTTCACGGCCTCGGCCTCCTTGAGTCCCATGAGCAGGGTCTCGATGTCCTTCTTCTCCGCGCCCTCCTGGAGCAGGTGGGCGAAGAGGCGCGCCTGCCGCTCGGCTTGTGGGTCGGCGATGGCCTGTATGGCCGCGTTCTCCTCCCGGGCCGCGCTGTCGCCGCCCTTTGCGGGCTTGGGGTAGCCCACAATGATGCGGCTGGGGTAGAGGTTGTCGTACAGGGCCTTGCTCTCCCGCAGGAATTCGGGCGAGAAGAGCAGCCGGAAGCACTTTCCCCTCAGGCGGCTGTCACTCGCGTAGCGTGCCGCGTAGCGCACATACAGGCTGCGGCAGTACCCCACGGGGACAGTGCTCTTGATGACCATCACGGCCTCGGGGTTGACCTCCAGGACAAGGTCTATCACGTCCTCGATGTGGTGCGTGTCAAAGAAGTTGCGCTCAGCGTCGTAGTTGGTGGGCACGGCGATGACGATGAGGTCGGCCTGGGCGTAGGCCGCGCGCCCGTCGGTGGTGGCCGCCAGGTCAAGCTCCTTCTGCGCGAGGAAGCGTTCTATGTACTCGTCCCTGATGGGCGACACGCGCCTGTTTATCAGCCCCACCCTCTCGGGCAGCACATCCACGGCGGTCACCTGGTGGTGCTGGCTGAGCAGCGTGGCTATGGACAGGCCCACATAGCCGGTGCCTGCCACCGCGATCCTGGGCTTGTTGTGTAGTTCCATGTGTCTTGCTTTATTGCGGTTCTTGATAGTGCGCGGCGGACAGGCCGTCTGCCTTGCCGCCATGGTGCAAAGATAAGCCATTTCGGAAATTAATGCTTGCAAGATAGCGGGAATATGCGTAATTTTACACCCAATTTGGGGTGGCGTGGCCGCAGGAGGCCATTCCCCCCGCACATGTTACCGGCAAATGAGCATAACCGAGATGATAGGCAGCCATCAGGGCACGGCGTTCTCCTTCGAGGTGCTGCCGCCCCTGAAGGGCAGCGGGACGGCGGGGCTGTTCCACACCATAGAGCAGTTGAGGGAGTTTGACCCCCTGTACATCAACATCACAAGCCACCGCAGCGAGTATGTCTACCGCGAACTGGAGGGCGGGCTGGTACAGCGCCAGCGTGTGCGCCGGCGGCCGGGCACCATCGCCATAGCCGCCTCCATACAGCACCGCTACGGGATTCCCGTGGTGCCCCATGTGGTGTGCAGCGGCAATTGCAGGGAAGACCTGGAGTACATGCTCATCGACCTGCAGTTCCTCGGGATAAGCGACCTGCTGGTGCTCCGTGGCGACAAGGCCAGGGAGGAAAGCGCGTTCAGGCCCACGGGCGACGGGCCGGCCCATGCCACAGATCTCATCGAGCAGGTCAACCGCTTCAACGGCGGCCACTTCTGGGACGGCACGGAGATGAAGTGCAAGGGCGAGCCCTTCCACTACGGGGTGGCCTGCTACCCCGAGAAGCACGAGGAGGCGGCCAACCTGGAGGCCGACCTCGCGGTGCTGAAGATGAAGGCCGACCTGGGCGCGGAGTATGCCGTCACGCAACTCTTCTATGACAACGAGAAGTACTTCAGCCTGGTCAGGCGTGCCAGAGAGGCGGGAATCACCATCCCCATCATACCGGGCATCAAGCCCCTGGCCAAGCTCAGCCAGCTCACCATGGTGCCCAAGACCTTCCACTGCGACCTGCCCGAGGCACTCTATCAAGAGGCCGTCAAGTGCCGCACCGACGAGGATGTGAGGCAACTGGGCATAGAATGGGGCGTGCAGCAGTGCCGCCAGCTCATCGGGAGCGGTGTGCCCAGCCTGCACTTCTACACCGTGAGCGCGGTGCCCAGCATAGCGCGGATAGCAAGTCAGATATACTGAGGATACCCTGGGGGACATAAGGAAAGACGCAGAAGGATGAGTGCCGTAACATATTCGGATGTCATAGGCCAGCAGGAGGCAAAGCAGCATGTCCTGCAGATGGTGCGCGAGGGGCGCGTGCCCCACGCGCTCATGCTCAGCGGGCGCGAGGGCGCGGGCGCCATGCCCCTGGCGCTTGCCCTGGCCAGGCACCTGCTGTGCGAGCATCCCCGTGAGGACGGCCCCTGCCAGACGTGTGCGGGATGCCGCATGACGGCCGAGTGGGCACACCCCGACCTGCATTTCTCCTTCCCCGTGTGCAAGGCCAAGAGCACGGACAAGCCCACCTCGGCCGACTATATCCGGCAGTGGCGCGAGCAACTGCAGGACAGCATCTACTTCGACACGGAGATGTGGCTGTCCGACATCAAGGCGGACAACCAGCAGATGACGCACTATGTGCAGGAGAGCGACCGCCTGCAGGAGTGCCTCGCGCTCAAGCCCAGCCAGGGCGGGCGGCGCGTGGTGCTGCAATGGCTGCCCGAACGCATGGACGCGGCACCCGCCAACAAGATGCTCAAGCTCATCGAGGAGCCCCCCGGGCACACGCACTTCATCCTGGTGAGCCTGCAGCCCGAACTGGTGCTGGGCACCATACTGAGCCGCGTGCAGCGCGTCTCGCTCCCGCCGCTCGCCGAGCAGGACATCGCCCGGGCGCTGGAGCAGCGCGAGGGTGCCGCCCCCGCCCTGGCACGGGAGGTGGCGCATGTGGCCCAGGGAAACTACACCGAGGCTCTGAAGCAGGTGCACGCCAAGGGGGAGAACCGCGAGTTCAACACTTACTTCGTCAACCTGATGCGCCTGTGCTATGGCCGCAAGGTGAAGGAACTGAGACTGTGGGCGCAGTCGGCGAGCGAACTGGGACGCGAGCGGCAGAAACGCATGCTGGCGCACTTCCAGCACCTGCTGCGCGAGAACTTCATCTACAACTTCCACAACCCCGCGCTCATCTATGAGACGCGCGAGGAGAGGGACTTCAGCGAGCGCTTCGCACCCTTTGTCAACGAGCGGAACGTGCAGGGAATCATGGAGGAAATCTCGCAGGCCCAGCGGGACATAGCGCAGAACGTGAACCCGCGCATGGTGTTCTTTGACTTCGCGCTCAGGATGATAATTCTTATCAGACAATAATATATATGGAATACAGATACAAATGCGGGTGCGGGGGAAGCGGCCTCTGCAAGAAGGGGTGCCATATAGGGCACTATGCACAGCTGAACGTGTATGACTATCTGGCCGATATCCCCGGCAATGACGAGACGACCGACCTGGTGGAGGTCCAGTTCAAGAACACCCGGAAAGGCTATTACCACAACATCAACAACCTGCCCCTGGAAAAAGGGGACGTGGTGGCCGTGGAGTCAAATCCAGGCCATGACATCGGCACGGTGACACTCACGGGCAAACTGGTGCCGCTGCAGATGAGAAGGGCCAACCTCAGGGGCAACGAAGAGATACGGCGCATCTTCCGCAAGGCGCGGCCGGCGGACATGGAGAAGTACGAGGAGGCCAAGGCACTGGAGCACGGCACCATGATACGCAGCCGGCAGATAGCCAAGGAACTGGGGCTGGAGATGAAGATAGGAGACGTGGAGTACCAGGGCGACGGCAACAAGGCCATCTTCTATTACATCGCTGACGGGCGCGTTGACTTCCGCCAACTCATCAAGGTGCTTGCCGATGCCTTCCATGTGAGGATAGAGATGAAGCAGATAGGCGCGCGCCAGGAGGCGGGGCGAATAGGCGGTTTCGGGCCCTGCGGGCGCGAGCTCTGCTGCTCCACCTGGATGAAGAACTTCGTGAGCGTGGGCACCGGGAGCGCACGCTTCCAGGACTTGAGCCGCAACCCGCAGAAACTCGCGGGACAGTGCGCGAAGCTGAAGTGCTGCATGAACTACGAGGTGGACCAGTATGTGGAGGCTTACCGCAAACTGCCGCCGCGCGATGTACAGCTGCAGAGCATGGAGGGCGACTACTACTTCTTCAAGTGTGACATACTCTCGGGGATGGTCACTTACTCCACAGACAAGCGCATGGCTTCCAACCTGGTGACGGTCAGTGCAAAACGCGCGGCTGAAATCATCGAGATGAACAAGCGCGGAGAGAAGCCCGACACACTGGAGGAGGGCGGGCACAAGAAGCCTGAGCGCGCCGTTGACCTGGCCATTCAGGAAGACTTGAACCGCTTTGACAAGAAGAAGAAAAAGAAGAAGGGCAATCCAGGAAACAACGGAAAGCCGCGCAATCCGGACTCCGAGAAAGGTTCCCGAGACAACTCAGGCCGGAAGCCACAGGGTGAGCGCCCCCGCGATTCCCGCCGTCCGCAGTCCGGTGGCTCTGCCGAGGCAGGCAGGGCGCGGGAGGGTAAAGGTGGAGACGAGCAATCGCGTCGCCGCCCCGCCCGTCCCGCCCGCCCGCGCGGGCAGCGTCCAGGCGGCGCCAACGCTCCGCGTGAGACTCAGCCCGGCGGTGAGGCATGAGCGGGCATGGCCGTACTTCCTGCGTGGTGGTGGCCTTGCTGCTGGCCGCGTGTGCGGGTCAGACACGCTACCATCATTTCGTCCCTCTGCCCAGGCAGGGGTGGGGGAGGCAGGACACAGTGCGCTTCCATTTGCCGGGCGGAACGTCATGGGCGGGACTCCAGGCGAGCGTGGAGGTGCGCGCGACGCGCTCCTTCCCCTATTCCGACCTTTGGCTGGCTCTGGAGCAGCGTGATTCCACCGCGCGTGTCCTGCATACCGACACCTTGCACATGAGCATGGCCGACAGCCAGGGCAATCTCCTGGGGCACGGGTTTGAGCTGCTGGAGTACAGGTCTATGGCAGTCCCCCTGCTGTCGGACTCTCTTGGTGCGTGCGCCGGTGTGTACGTGCGCCATCTTATGTCATGTGAGGACGTCCCCGCGCTCACCGACATCGGGTTGCGCGTGTCACGCAGGTGAGCACCACACTTCCGGGTTTGCGTCCCCGCTGACCGGCCTGCCCCGCGCGGGGCGGAAAAGTCCGGCGGTGTGAGCGCAGGCACTCAGTGCTGCATGCGGCTGCGGCCCGCGTCGATGCGCAGCATGACGAAGAGCAGGATGGTAAAGCCCCACAGTGACGACCCGCCGTAACTGAAGAAGGGAAGCGGGATGCCAATGACCGGGGTGAGTCCCAGCACCATGCCCACGTTAATGAAGACATGGAACAGGAAAACACTCACCACACAATAGCCATAGACGCGCCCGAAGGTATAGGGCTGGCGCTCGGCCAGATATATGAGACGCAGGATGAGTGCGAGGAACAGGCACAGAACCGTGGCGCAGCCCAGGAACCCCTCCTCCTCGCCCACGGTGCAGAAGATGAAGTCGGTGTCCTGCTCGGGCACATACTTGAGTTTGGTCTGGGTGCCGTTGAGGAACCCCTTTCCGCGCAGTCCGCCCGAACCGATGGCTATCTTGGCCTGTATCACGTTGTACCCGGCGCCCCTGGGGTCGTCCTCCAGGCCCAGCAGCACGCGTATGCGGGTCTGCTGGTGAGGCTGCATCACATCATTGAGCACGTAGTTTGCCGAGTAGAAGAAGGCCAGGCTCCCCATTGCGAAAAGGGCTATATACAGGTAACGCAGCAGTTGCTGGCGCAAGGCCAGCCATATGAGTGACAGTATTGTGGCCGAGCACACGGCGAGCATGACCCAGGTGACATCAAAGGGGATGACATACCGGCAGAACAGCAGAGCCAGGGCTTCGGCACCCAGCCCGTACCACAGGATCCTCGCGGCCACTTTGTGGTCGGGCGTGTAGGCTCTCACAAGCATCACCGTGAACAGGTGCGAGAGGCTCAGCACCAGTGCAGTGCCCAGCGATGCGGGTGCCCCTTCCCAGATGGGCTCGTCGGCAAAGCGCACACCCACCACGAAGTACACCACAGCCGATACGGCGGCAAAGAGTATCCCTCCGGGCATTCCCTCGCGGTAGAGCATCAGGAAGAAACTTGCATAGACAAGTGCGCTTCCAGTCTCCTTCTGCATGACTATCAGCCCCATTGGTATCACGATGATGGCCACGCAGAGCAGGAAGTCGCGCCAGTGTGCCATGGAGAAGCCGTAGGAATTCATGACCTTGGCCACACACAGGGCTGTGGTGAACTTGGCAAACTCGGCGGGCTGGAGGCTGAAGGGGCCTACCTTTATCCATGAGAGTGACCCCTTGATGTCGCGTGCGACAAAAGGTGTGACAACCAGCAGCACAAGCATGAACAGGTACAGGAAGTAAGAGGCCGACTCTATCAGACGGTCGTCGGTCATCAGAATGAATGCTCCCAGCAGCATGGAGGTTCCGATCCACACTATCTGCATGCCGCTGCGTGTGGAGAAGTCCAGGAAGTTGAAACCCTGCTCGAAGTCGTAGCTGGCGCCGCACACGCTCATCCAGCCCAGTGTGACGAGTGCCAGATAGAGGAATACCGTGACCCAGTCAACAGACCTCAGGAGTCCGCGCGACCGTGTGTTGCTGTCAATGGGAGTCAGAGCCATAGTTTCCGGGATTGTAAAGGTGCTTGTTCTGGAACACCTCCGCCTTGCGCTCGCTTGCGGGCGAGAGGTGTCCGTTGATGTACTGTTCCATCATCAGCGCGCCGATGGGCACACCGTAGGTCGCGCCCCATCCGCCGTTCTCCACATACACGCAGATGGCTATCTTGGGGTTCTCGCGTGGCGCGAAGCCCATGAACACGCTGTGGTCTTGCCCGTGCGGGTTCTGGGCCGTGCCTGTCTTTCCGCATACCTCGTACCATGGGTTGTTGGCCGCGCGGCAGGTGCCTCCCAGCACGGAGCGGCGCATTCCCTCCACCACGGTCTCGTAGTTCTGGCGGCTCACCATGGTGTAGTGCCTTCGCGTGTAGAGCGTGTCGAGCGGCTCGCCCTGCACTTTCTGCACGATGTGCGGCACGTAATAGTATCCCCGGTTGGCTATGGTGGCCCCCAGGTTGGCTATCTGCAGGGGAGTCAGGTTGACCTCGCCCTGTCCGATGGATATGCTTATGATGGTCAGGCCATTCCACCTTCCCCTGTACGCCTTGTCGTAGAAGGGCGCGTTGGGTATCATGCCGCGTTTCTCGCCGGGCAGGTCAATGCCCAGTTTGTAGCCGAATCCCATGGACACCATGTAGTCCTTCCAGCGTGTCATGGCATCCTGCACGCTTCTGTATTTCTTTCTGTTGCCGAACATGTAGTACAGCCCCCAGCAGAAGTAGCCGTTGCATGAGGTGGAGATGGCCGGCACCAGTGACAGGGGCGAGGCGTGTCCGTGGCATCCCACCTTCAGGTGTCCGTAGTGGAACCCGTGGTTGCACGGGAACGAGGTGGATGGCGTGATGATGCCTTCTTGCAGGAAGGTCAGCGCCTGGCTTGTCTTGAAGGTGGAGCCTGGCGGGTACTGTCCCATGATGGCGCGGTTGAGTTGTGGGTGGCGGGTGTCCTGGTTCAGCATGGCGTGGCTTCTGCCTCGCTGCCTGCCCACCAGTATGCGCGGGTCGTAGGTCGGGCTCGACACCATGCAGAGCACGCCTCCGGTGGCCGGGTCGATGGCGACGATGCTTCCCTTCTTGCCGGTCATCAGCCGCTCGCCCAGGGCCTGCAGGTCCATGTCGATGCTCAGCGTGATGTTCTTTCCCGGCACGGGCGCGCTGTCAAACTGCCCGTTCATGTAATGGCCCTTGATGCGTCCGCGTGCGTCCCGGAGCAGAATCTCGATGCCCTTCTCGCCCCTCAGCTGTTTCTCGTAGGAGCGTTCCACCCCCTGCTTGCCCGAGTAGTCGCCTGGCCGGTAGTAGTCGTCCTCGTCCAGTTCGGCCTGGCTCACCTCGCCCACGTCGCCCAATACCTGTGCGGCATAGGGGTATCTGTACTGCCGTATGCTGCGCTTCTGGATGTAGAAGCCGGGGAAGCGGAATATCTTCTCCTGGAATCTGCTGCATTCCTCGGCCGAGAGTTGGCTCATGAAGAGTTGCTGCGTGTAGCGGCTGTAGCCAGGATTGCGGCGCGGGTCTTTGACTTCCTGCATGCGCCGCTCGTACCAGTCGCGGGTGATGCCGAGGCTCCTGCACAGGTCGAGCGTGTCCACTCCCTGCTGTTCGGCCATCACCACCATGAGGTCGTAGGCGGGCTGGTTATAGACGAGCAACTTGCCGTTCCTGTCAGAGATTATTCCCCGCGCGGGGTACTGGATGCGCCGCAGGAAGGCGTTGGAGTCGGCGTTGCGCTTGAAGTCCTCGCTCAGCATCTGTAGGGCAAACAGGCGTATGAGATACACCACGATGATTCCCACAGCGATGGAGCCGATCACGTACTTGCGCTTCTCCAGTTCGTAGTTGGCCTTCATGGGCGTGTGTCCGTGTGGTTTACTTGCTTGGGTTTCTTATGGCCTCGAGCGGGAAGGCCAGCAGCAGCGAGGTGGCCAGGCTGGCCAGCAGGTGCATGGCGGCCAGGCCAAGGTGTGTGGCCGAGAAGCACTCCAGCAGGAAATAGGCCGTGTGGTGTGTGAGGAAGAGCGTGAGCACATATCTCACATGGTTCCATGTGCCCATTGAGCGGTAGGTGGGAACCATGTCCTCGGGCGCGTCCTTGGGAGCCTGCATGTCCAGCAGCGCGGGGCGCAGCATTGCCGTCAGGGTCATGGCCGCGCTGTCCATGCCCGGTGTCCCGCTGAAGATGTCGGTGGCCAGCCCCATGGCGAAGCCCCACAGCAGGGCGCATGTGCGCGACGTGTTCGCGGGCATGTATGCCAGCAGGAGCACTCCTGTCATGGGTGTTCCCATTCCCCAGAAGCTCATGTGGTTGAGCACAAGCACCTGCAGTGCCAGGAGCATGAGCATCTGTGCCAGTCGCCTGAGTTGTGTGGGTATCATGTTGCTTGCGTCTTGCCTTATTGTTGTACGTTGAGCGAGTCCATCTCGGCGCGGCCCTGGTAGTCAACCACACACACGTCCCTCAGGCAGGACAGGTCTGTGCTCATCTGCACGTCCAGCCTGTAGGCCATTCCGTCGGGGCTGTTGTTGACCTGTGCCACGCGTCCCACAAACAGTCCGGGTGGGAACACGTTGCTGAAGCCGCTTGTCTCCACGATGTCCCCCTTGCGCACCTGTGCGTGCCGGGGCACATCGTCCATGCATGCGTGCAGGGGATTGCCGCCGTTCCATTTCAGGTATCCGAAGTGCCCCGTGCCCCTCAGCCTGCAACTGATGTTCGACTGGCTGTTGAGCACGGACATGACCAGGGCGTAGTGGTCTGTCACGCGGCTCACGATGCCCACCACTCCGGTGCCGCTCACGACCCCCATCTCGGGGCTCACGCCCTTGTCTCGTCCGGCGTTGATGGTGAGGTAGTTGTCCTTCCGGTTGATGCTGTTGGCCACCACCTTGGCGGGTATCAGGCGCATTCCGCTGGTCACCTTGGCCTCTTCCTGCTCGGTGAATGAGGGTTTGTGGCGCAGGCTGTCCAGTTCGGCGCGCATGACGCTCATGTTGTACTGCAGCACCACGTTCTGCCTGGTCAGGTATTCGTTCTGCCTGGCCAGGTGCATGTACGACAGCAGTTTCTCCTCCTGTTCCATCACCATGGCCGCCACGGAGTTTGCCTGGGTAAACCACACGCTGCCGTGGTAGGTGTTGAAACGGAAAAGAAGCCATCCACTGAAGACTTCCAGAAGCAGGAAGACCCCCCAGTGGATGTGTCTGAGTATTCTGTGGGCAAGCTCTCCCAATGCGGTGTGTTTACATTAAGAAGGAGAAGTTCTGTATGTTCTTCAGTGCGATTCCTGTGCCCTTGGCCACGCTGTGGAGCGGGTCTTCGGCCACATGGAACTCGATGTTGATCTTGTCGGTGAGCCTCTTGCCGAGCCCGCGCAGCAGCGCGCCCCCTCCGCTCAGCCAGATGCCGTTCTTCACGATGTCGGCATACAGTTCGGGCGGTGTCTCCTCCAGCGCGGCCAGCACGGCGGTCTCTATCTTGGCCAGGGTCTTCTCCAGGCAGTGCGCGATTTCCTGGTAGCACACGGGCACCTCCATGGGCAGGCCGGTGATCTTGTTGGGGCCGTACACCACATAGTCCTCGGGTGCCTCCTCGCCCAGGTCAGTCTGTGCCGCGCCCACATGTATCTTGATGCGCTCGGCCATGCGCTCGCTCACTTTCACGTTGTGCTGCCGGCTCATGTATTCCTGTATGTCGGTGGTCAGTTCGTCTCCCGCGATGCGCAGGCTCTTGTTGACCACCAGTCCGCCCAGGCTTATGACCGCGATCTCGGTGCTCCCGCCGCCTATGTCGACAATCATGTTCCCCTCGGGCGCAAGCACGTCCAGCCCGATGCCTATGGCCGATGCCATGGGCTCGTATATCAGGTACACCTCGCGCGCGCCGGCATGCTCGGCGCAGTCGCGCACGGCGTGCAGTTCCACCTGCGTGCTTCCGCTGGGCACGCCAATGACCATCTTCAGGCTGGGCGAGAACAGGTATCCGCCCGTGTGCACCATCTTGATGAGGCCGCGCATCATCTGCTCGCAGGCGCTCATGTTGGCGATCACGCCGTCGCCCAGCGGGCGTATGGCCTCGATGTCGGGGTTTGTCTTCTCGTACATCATCTTGGCCTTCTCGCCCACGGCTATCATGCGCTCTGTCCTGCGGTTCAGTGCCACTACGCTCGGCTCGTCCACCACAATCTTCCCGTTGCTTATGATGATGGTGTTGGCAGTGCCCAGGTCCATGGCCATCTCCTTGCTGAATGAAAACCAACTCATTTTCCTTGTCTTCTTTGTTTGTTCGTAGTGCTGCCGGTGTCGTGCCCCGGGGGCCGTGGCAGGTTACTTGCTCTCAAACCACTGGTGTATGGCGGTGTCGTAGCGGCTGCTCACGCCAAAGGCGCGTGTGGCAAACCACCTGCGCTCCTCCACCTCGCTCTGTGCGCCGTTCTTCAGCAGCAGGTCGAGCAGTGGCTTGTACTCGGCCTTTGACGGCACGATGACCACGTCGGCGTAGTTCTTTGCGGCGGCGCGGATGAGGCTTATCCCGCCTATGTCTATCTTCTCTATGATGTCGCTCTCTGAGGCTCCGCTCCTCACGGTGTCCTCAAAGGGGTACAAGTCCACAATCACCAGGTCGATGCCGGGAATCCCGTATTGTGCCATCTCCTGCCGGTCGCTCTCCAGCGATCGCCGTCCCAGGATGCCCCCGAATATCTTGGGGTGCAGTGTCTTCACCCTGCCTCCCAGGATGCTGGGATATGTGGTCACGTCCTCCACGCGGGCGCAGGGGATGCCCAGTTGCTCGATGAACTGCCGGGTGCCGCCCGTGCTGAGCAGTTCCACGCCCTGCGCATGGAGCGTGCGCAATATTTCCTCCAGTCCGTCCTTGTGGAACACGGACACCAGCGCGCGCTGGATTTTCCTCGTTTCGGCCATCTTGTGTCGCTTTTCTGTTTCTTTTTACATCCCAACCTCTTGGCAGTGTGCAAAATTACGCATTTTCCTCTGAATGGGAAAGGGGCTTGCTCCATTATTAGCCATAAAGGGCAGATTTTGGCTCTGCTGGGGCTGCCGGGTGGCTGGCAAGGAGGATGCTGCCGGTGTCGCTGTGGCACAGGGCAGCCAATGCAGCGCGCCGCGTTGGCGGATGCAGCGCGCCGCGTTGGCCAATGCAGTGCGCTGCGTTGGCCATCGCGGCGGCATGCGTTTTTACTCCTGCGGACGCTGTGCCTGGCTGCTGTATTGCTCCACCGTCATGTGCAGCACCTTCACGTCCTTGAGCGGGCGGTCGTTCTTGTCGGTTTCCACTCCCTGTATTTTCTCCACCACGCCCATTCCCTCGATGACCTCGCCGAACACCGTGTACTGGCCGTCCAGGTGCGGGGCGCCCCCCGTCATCTCGTAGTCGTCGATGATCTGTTGCGTGAGCGAGATGCCTTTCTCGCCCAGTGTCTCCCGCACCTTGCGTATGTCGGCGGTAGTCTGCCTCTTCCCCCACACGATGTAGAACTGGCTTCCGCTGCTTTCCTGTTCGGGGTTCACCTCGTCGGCGTCTCTTGCGGCCGCCAGAGCCCCGCGCCGGTGGTACAGGTAGGGCAGGTCAAACTCGGCGGGGATGGTGTATCCCGGCCCTCCGCTGCCCAGCGTCTGCCCGGGCGCGGCGTTCCTGGAGTCGGGGTCGCCGCCCTGGATCATGAAGCCGGCGATTACCCGGTGGAAGAGCGTGCCGTCGTAGTAACCGCTGGAGGCCAGCCGCAGGAAGTTGTCGCGGTGCAGGGGCGTGTCGTCGGAGAGTGCTACACGGATGTTCCCGTCCGTGGTCTCGATGAGCACCACGGAGCGTTTCTCCTTGCGCTTCCCGCTGGCTGAGGGGCACGGGGCGCACAGCAGGATGGCCAGGAGCAGTGTGGCGGGTGCCGGCAGGTGGCGGCGCAGGCTGTCCCGCAGGCGGCACGCGCGGGTCCCGCAGCCCGTGCCGGTGGGGTGGTGTGGACTTTGTCTCATGTGGATGAACTTTCTTTCCGCTGCAAATTTAAGGTTTTTCTCCCCACCGCAAGAATGTGAAGGCGAGAAATAGAGGATGCTGCGCGGTAAAATGATGTGTTATAGCTCATTTGTCCCATTTTGCCGAAGAAAAGGAGCAGGCGTGTCACCTCCCTTCTGCCACTTGTGAAAGTTTGTTTAAAGAACGTGAAAAATAATTTGTGAAAAGGTGTGGGGAATTGTGGGGAATTACATAACTTTGCCAAAGAATATGCGGCAGCATAATAAGAAGTACATGTGATGAGGTTTACCGGCAATATAGATGCCAGGGTGGATGACAAGGGGCGCGTGTTCGTGCCCAGCGGGTTCCGCAAGGTTCTGCAGCGCGAGGGCGTAGCGGGGCTTGTGTTGCGCCGCGATGTCTTCCAGCGTTGTCTGGTGCTCTACCCGGCCGGTGTGTGGGACAGGCAAGTGGACGCCCTGGTGGCGCGTACGGGCATGTTTGACCGCCAGGGACGCGATGCCCTGCGCCGTTTCGTGGCGGGGGCCGAGAATGTGACGCTGGACGGCAACGGGCGCCTGCTCATCCCCCGGCGTTACCTCGACGAGGCCGGCATACAGGCGGATGTGCGCTTCATAGGCGTGGATGACACCATCGAGGTGTGGAGCAGGCAGGCCGCCGAGGCGCTTGCCTGCGAGCCCGACTCGCTGGCCGACACCCTGGAGCGGATGATGAGCCCGCGTGGGTGTGAGTAAGCCACCGCCATTCTTGCCTTGGCAAGACAGAAAACGGAGGACGATGAACAGCGACATATACCATATACCCGTGATGCTGCAGCAGGCAGTGGACGGACTTGACATCCGCCCCGGAGGAGTCTATGTGGACCTCACATTCGGGGGCGGGGGGCATAGCCGCGAGATTATGCGCCGCCTGGGAGCGGAGGGGCGCCTGTATGCCTTTGACCAGGACCTGGACGCCCTGGGCGGAGCGCTGGACGACCCGCGCTTCACCTTCGTGCGCAGCAACTTCCGCTTCCTGGAGAACTGGATGCGGTACTATGGCGTGGAACGGGTGGACGGCATCCTGGCCGACCTGGGCGTGAGCAGCCACCATCTCGATGATGCGGCCCGGGGGTTCAGTTTCCGGCAGGACGCGCCCCTCGACATGCGCATGAACCAGCGGGCGCGCCGGTCGGCGCGTACCGTGCTGCGGGACTACACCGAGGAGCAACTGGCCACAGTGCTTTACCTGTATGGCGAGTTGAAGAGCAGCCGCCGGCTGGCCTCGGCCATAGTGAGGGCACGGGCACGGGGCGAGATCGTGACCACTGGGCAGCTGGTCTCGGTCCTGCAGCCGCTCCTGCCCAGGGAAAGGGAAAGGAAGGACCTGGCACGCGTGTTCCAGGCCCTGCGCATCGAAGTGAACGGCGAGATGGATGCCCTGAGGCAGATGCTGCACGCTGCGGTGGACGTGTTGGGCGAGGGCGGCAGGCTCTCGGTGCTCACCTACCACTCCCTGGAGGACAGGATGGTGAAGAACATGATGCGCAGCGGCAACGAGGAAGGCAAGGTCGAGACCGACATGTACGGCCGCGCCCACGCGCCCATGAAACCCTTGGGGAGCAAGCCGCAGGTGCCCAGTGAGCAGGAGCAGGCCACGAATCCGCGCAGCCGGTCGGCCAAGCTCAGGGTGGCGGTGAGGCTGGCCGGGGACAGGGACTGACAGGCCGCGCGGGCGCGTGAGGGGTGCAGGGACAGAGAACACACGGAAACGACACAAGGCAAAAGCGATGGCAGAAGATACAGAACGAACAGAGCGACAGCCACAGCCGGAGGCTCCACAGAAGCAAGGCGACGGACAGGCGCAGACGGTGGAGGAGCGTCTTGCCCGTTCCATGTTGCGCGACGGGGATGACGACACGCTGGACGTGAAGCACATGCGCGAGGTGCTGGCCGCACTGCGGATTGACGGCAAGTGGTTCAGAAGGCAGATACCCATGTTCCTGCTGGTCTTTCTGGTCACCGTGGCCTATGTGACCAACAGTTACCAGGCGCAGCAGGAGATACTGAAAGAGGAGGAACTCAACGACTCGCTCGAGGACAGCAAGTACCGGTGCCTGACGCGCGAGAGCGAGCTCACCAGGCGCACCAGGGCGAGCCAGGTGGAGCGCGAGTTGCGGGAGAGGGGCGACAGCACGCTGGTGCCCAGCACGGATCCCCCGTTCCTGCTTACTGATGAGTGACAACAGACAATGGACGCGATGGACAGAAAAAAGAATTCGACAAGACGCTTTGTGGTCATACTGGCAGTCATGGCACTGGGGGCCGCCTATATCCTGGGCAAGGCCATACAGACAATGTCTTCCCCGATGAGGGAGTACTGGGAGGCTGTGGACGCGCGTTTCGTGAGCGACTCCATACCCATTCCCGCCAAGCGTGGCGACCTGCTCTCCGATGACGGCAGGGTGCTCTCGACCTCCCTGCCCGAATACAGGCTCTACCTCGACCTGCGCGTGCAGGACAAGGACAGTCTGTCGCGCGCCATGACACAGCACTTCCGCGACTCGGTGGTGGACAACCATGTGGACGAGATAGCGCGCGGTCTGGCGAGGATATTCCCCGGGTACAGCCCACGGTATTTCCGTGACAAGATAGTGGAGGCCAGGAGGAAATGCATGACCAAGACCAACGGGCGGTACCCGGGGCCCGTGCGCCTCTATCCCAGGATGGCCACGTATGTGCAGTACAGGGAGTGCAAGAGGCTTCCCCTCCTGTGCGAGGGGCGCTTCAGGAGCGGCTTCTACGGCGAGACTGTGTCCAGGCGCACAAAGCCCTACGGGCAACTGGCTGCGCGCACCCTGGGCGACCTCTACCCCGACTCGGGCAGGGCCAAGAACGGGCTTGAACTGGCCTTTGACAGCATCCTTCGGGGGACACCGGGCATCATGCACCGCACCAAGGTGCGTGACAAGCGCGTGAGCCTGGTCGATGTGGAGCCGCAGGACGGGCACGACCTGGTGACCACCATCGACATCGACGTGCAGGACGTGGCCGACCGCGCCCTGCGCAGCAAGCTCAAGGAGAAGGGCGTGAAGGGCGAGATAGGCATGGCCATGGTCATGGAGGTGGCCACGGGCGATGTGAAGGCCATCGTGAACCTGAAGAGAGGAGCCGACGGGGAATACCACGAGGTACATAATCATCTGGTGAACGACCTCATGGAGCCAGGCTCGACATTCAAGACCGCAAGCGTCATGGTGGCTATGGAGGACGGCAAGATAAACAAGGACACGCGCGTGGACACCGGCAGCGGGATCTGGCCCATGTACGGGCGCACAATGAAGGACCACAACTGGAAGAAGAGGGGCTTCGGCATGCTCAACGTCACACGGGTGCTCATGAAGAGCTCCAACATCGGCGTGAGCCGCCTCATCGACGGGGCTTACCACGACTGCCCCGACCGCTTCGTGCGTGGGCTGAACAACCTGGGCGTGGGCTTGCCCATGCACCTCGACATACCGGGCAGTGGCACTCCCAGGGTGTATATGCCCAAGAAGGACAAGAGCGGACACTGGATGCTGCCGGTGACCAGGCACGGAAAGCCCATGGAGTTTGGCAAGCCCGACCTCGCTTGGATGAGCATAGGCTACACCGTGCAGTTCCCCCCCATCTACACGCTGGCCTTCTACAACGGGATTGCCAACAACGGGCGCATGATGAAGCCGCGCTTCGTGACCCGCGAACTGGCCGACGGAGAGGTCGTCAGGGAGTTTCCCCCCGAGGTGTTCAGGGAGAAGATGTGCAGCCGGCGCACGCTGGATGCCATACACGAGATACTGGACTCGGTGGTGATGAACCCCGAAGGCCTGGGAAGGCCTGCGAGACAAGACGGCGGACGCTTCCGTGTGAGCGGAAAGACCGGCACGGCGCAGATCGCTGACAAGAAGGGTGGCTACCACAACGGGCCGGTGAGGTACATGGTGAGCTTCTGCGGATATTTTCCCTCCGAGAAGCCCAAATACAGTTGCCTGGTGTGCATTGTGAAGACGGGCATGCCGGCTTCTGGCGGTGGACAGTGTGGGCCTGTGTTCTGCGAGATTTCACAGTACCTGATGACCAAGGACATGTACAGTGCCATGCCGAAGGGCTCAGGGGTGGACACGCTGGGGAGGGCCGACGTGGCTCGCGGCCCGAGGGCCAAGGCACAGCAGGTGCTGGACATGCTGGGAAGCGGCGCGCGTGTGCCCGCAGGCACGGGCACGTCCGAAACAGGGGGGGGCGTGGTGCCCGACCTGAGGGAGATGGGCGCGCGTGATGCCGTGCAGGCACTGAGCCGCCTGGGAATGAAGGCCCGGATGAGCGGCTGCGGGCGCGTGGTAGGTCAGAGCGTAGCACCGGGCACAAAAGCCGTCAGGGGACATGCCGTGCTGCTGACCCTGAAGTGACGAGGACGATTACACATTATATATTATATATAGGCACAAGATGAAACTGAACCAACTGACTGTTGACTGCCGGCCCTCCCGCGTAGTGGGAGAGGGCGACAGAGAGGTGAAGAGCGTGCAGATAGACTCGCGGCGGGTGAAGCCCGGTGACCTGTTTGTGGCGCTGAGGGGCACCCAGGTGGACGGACATGAGTACATAGGAAAGGCTGTTGCCCAGGGCGCCACGGCGGTTGCCTGTGAGGTCCTGCCGCAGGACACGTGCGACGGAGTGACCTATCTGGTGTATCCCGACACCGAGTTGGCCGTGGGCCCCCTGGCCACCGCCTGCGCGGGCAATCCCAGCCGCAGGATGAAACTGGTGGGCGTGACCGGCACCAACGGGAAGACCACCATTGCCACGGTGCTTTACAATATGTTCAGGCGTATGGGATACAAATGCGGGCTGTGCAGCACCGTGTGCAACTATATCGACGGGCGCGCCATTCCCACCGAGTGCACCACCCCCGACGCGGTCACGCTCAACCAGCTGCTGGGACAGATGGCCGACGAGGGATGCGAGTATGCCTTCATGGAGGTGAGCAGCCACAGCGTGGCACAGCACAGGATAGGAGGGCTGACCTTCGCGGGGGGCATCTTCACCAACCTGACCCGTGACCACCTGGACTACCACAAGACCTTCGAGAACTACAGGAACGCCAAAAAGGCCTTCTTCGACGCGCTGCCCGCAGGGGCTTTCGCCATCACAAACGCGGATGACAGGAATGGCATGGTCATGGTGCAGAACACACGGGCGCGGGTGAAGACTTACTCGGTGCGTGGCGCGGCGGACTTCAGGGGACGTGTCCTGGAGGAGAGTTTCGAGGGCATGAACCTCGAGATAGACGGACATGAGGTGAGCGTGCAGTTTGTGGGGCGCTTCAATGTGAGCAACCTGCTGGCCGTGTATGCAGCCACGGTGATGCTGGGTGTCGAACCGGGCGAGGCCCTGGTGCAGATGAGCGCGATGAAGCCGGTGAACGGACGCTTCGAGTGCATTCGCTCGCCCAGGGGCGTGACTGCCATCGTGGATTATGCGCACACACCCGACGCGCTTGTGAATGTGCTGCAGACCATCAACGAGGTGCTGAGGCACAAGGGCGAGTGCTGGACGGTGTGCGGCGCAGGCGGAAACAGGGACAGGGGCAAGCGTCCCATCATGGCACAGGAGGCGGTGCGGAACAGCGACCATGTGATCATCACAAGCGACAACCCGCGCTATGAAGACCCCCAGGCCATCATCGATGACATGCTGGCAGGGCTTGATGCGGAGCAGCGCCAGGGGGTGCTGAGCATTGTGGACAGGCGCGAGGCGATACGCACAGCCTGCATGCTGGCCAAGCCGGGCGATGTGGTTCTCGTGGCCGGGAAAGGCCATGAGGACTATCAAATCGTGCAGGGAGTAAAGCACCACTTTGACGACCATGAGGTCATCCGTGAGGCTTTCGGCCTCTAAGGCATTCGGTGTGTAAGGTCAAAAAGCGAAGAACATATGCTGTATTATCTCTTCAGACACCTTGAGCAGTTTGGCGTGAAGGGTGCGGGAATGTGGCAGTACATCTCTTTCCGCGCTTTGCTCACGCTGGTTCTGAGCCTGTTGATATCCATGTGGTTTGGCCAGTATTTCATACGCTGGATGCATGAGCACGGGGGCAACGAGGCGCAGCGTGACGCTTCGGTGGACCCCTATGGCGTGGAGAAGAAGGGCGTGCCCACCATGGGAGGCGTGATTATCATCGTGGCCACGGTGGTTCCCTGCCTGTTCCTGGGTCGCCTGCGCAACATCTACCTGCTGCTGATGCTGGGCACCACGCTGTGGCTCGGAATGCTGGGCTTCATTGATGACTACATCAAGATGAAGGTGACAAAGGACGGGCTGCGCCCCATCTTCAAACTGATAGGGCAGGCTGTGCTGGGTCTGGCTGTGGGGCTGACGCTCTGGCTGAGCCCCGACGCGGTGGTGCGCGAGAATGTCACCACCGAGCGCAAGGGGCTGGAGAGCGTGGTCGTACACAAGAGCCAGCCTGTCAAGAGCACCATCACCACCATCCCTTTCGTCAAGAACAACAATCTGAGCTACTCTCAGATAATGAGCTTCATGGGACGGTACAGGACGGCGGCGGGCTGGATACTGTTTGTGTGCGTGACTGTCTTCGTGGTGATGGCCGTGAGCAACGGCAGCAACATGAACGACGGCATGGACGGCATGTGCGCGGGCAACTCTGCCATCATCTGCCTGGCGCTGGGCGTGCTGGCATATGTGAGCAGCCACATGCAGTTTGCCAGTTACCTCAACATCATGTTCGTGCCTGGCAGCGAGGAACTGGTGATATTCCTGTGTGCCTTTGTGGGCGCGCTCGTCGGGTTCCTGTGGTACAACTCCTACCCTGCCCAGGTGTTTATGGGCGACACGGGCAGCCTGGCCATCGGCGGTGTCATAGCCGTGGTGGCCATCATCATCCACAAGGAGCTGCTTCTGCCTCTGCTCTGCTTTGTGTTCTTCATGGAGAGCGTGAGTGTGCTGCTGCAGACCCAAGTGGCCAGGATGGGCAACAAGCGCGGCAAGAAGTGGCGTGTGTTCAAGCGCGCCCCTCTGCATGACGCTTTCAGAATCAAGCCGGGACAGCTGCCGGCCGATTACAGGATATTTCTCAACTGGCCCAAGGGTTGCTGGCTGGAGTCCAAGATAACGGTGCGGTTCTGGATAGTGACGGTCATAACGGCGGCGCTGACCATCGTGACACTGAAGATAAGATAACAAATCAGATGAAAGAGAGAAACAAGATGAGCAGAATAGTAGTATTGGGAGCGGCCGAGAGCGGGGTGGGCGCGGCTGCCCTGGCCAAGGTCAAGGGGTTCGATGTGTTTGTGAGTGACTTCGGAGAAATAAAGCCCCACTACAAGGACATCCTTGCCCAGTATGGCGTGGAGTGGGAAGAAGGGCACCACACCGAGGAGAAGATACTGAACGCCACCGAAGTGGTGAAGAGTCCGGGCATACCCGAGAACGCCCCCATGGTGGAGAAAGTGCGCAGGGCAGGCATTCCCATCATAAGCGAGATAGAGTTTGCCGGGCGCTACACGCACGCGAGGATGATATGTGTGACAGGCTCCAACGGGAAGACCACCACCACAAGCCTCATTTACCACATATTCCGCGAGGCAGGCTACAATGTGGGTCTGGCGGGCAATATAGGCCGCAGCCTTGCCCTGCAGATTGCCGAGGGGAAGAACTTCGACTATTATATCATCGAGCTGAGCAGCTTCCAACTGGACAACATGTACAAGTTCAGGGCCAACATCGCTATCCTCCTCAACATCACCCCCGACCATCTGGACCGGTACGGCAACAGCATGCAGAACTATGCCGACGCCAAGATGCGCATCACGCAGAACCAGACAGAGGACGACGCGTTTGTCTATTGGGCGGACGACCCTGTCATCAAGAAGGAGATGAAGAGGTTCGGAATCAAGGCCAGGAAATGCCCCTTCAGCATTCTGGAGAAGCAGGGCATGATAGGCTATATCGCCGATGGGGAGTACGTGATTGAGCGCCCCACTCCCTTCAACATGGAGCAGGAGGAACTGAGCCTGACGGGAAGGCACAACATGTACAACAGCCTGGCCGCCGGCATCGCGGCTCACCTGAGCGGCATCAAGGACGAGTCCCTGCGTCACAGTCTCAGTGACTTTGAGGGGGTAGAGCACCGTCTGGAGAAGGTGGCAAGGGTAGGCGGTGTGCAGTACATCGATGACTCCAAGGCCACCAACGTGGATGCCTGCTGGTATGCGCTGGAGAGCATGACCACCCCCACCATCCTCATCCTGGGCGGCAAGGACAAGGGAAACGACTACAACGCCATCAAGGACTTGGTGAGGGAGAAGTGCAAGGGGCTTGTGTATCTGGGTGCCGACAACGCCAAATTGCATGCCTTCTTCGACGGCATGGGCATTCCCGTGGCCGACACCCACAGCATGAGGGACTGCGTGGCGGCCTGCGTGGCGATGGCAAAGCCCGGTGACACGGTGCTGCTGAGTCCCTGCTGCGCAAGTTTCGACCTCTTCAAGAACATGGAGGACCGCGGCGACCAGTTCAAGGCACTGGTGAGGGCACTCTGACGGGAAACTTCCCGCCGGTGCCGTGGAGCAAGTGACACATGTCCGGGGGTGAGGCCGGAAATGCCGTGTGGCGGCATGAACTTCCCCGGAGAAATACAGCAGACAGATGAGTTTGAGGAGAAATATCAATTTGACCGCATGGATGCAGGGGGACCTGGTAATATGGATGGTTCTGCTCTGCTTTTTCATGATATCCGTGGTGGAGGTGTATAGCGCGTCCAGCACGATGAGCTATGGAGGCAAGAGCAGTTACTGGGAACCGGTTCTGCAGCATTGCCTCTACTGGGTGATAGGCTTGCTCGCGGTGGGCATCGTGAGCCGCATGCCGTGCAATTATTTCAAGTTGGGCGGCACGCTCATGCTGCTCTGTGCAATAGTCATGCAGATTGTGGCCTTGTTCGCGGGCAAGGTCAACGGGGCGAGCCGTTGGGTCAGCCTGTTCGGCATCAAGTTTCAGCCCAGCGAGTTGACCAAGCTGGCCCTGGTCACTTATGTGGCTTTCATATATTCCACGCTTCGTGACGGGAGAGGCGTCTCCCCGCTGGGAGTCAAGTTCGCCGCCTTCGGCATTGTTCCCGCCCTGTTTTTGATTGTCACCGAGAACCTTTCCACGGCTGTGCTCATCTTCGTGGTCATGCTTGGCATGGCCTTCTACGCTCAGGTCCGCGCCAGGCTGCTGGCCATTGTGGTGGTCTCTGTGGTGTCCGTGGGAGCCGCTGCCCTTGTCGCCGCCCACGAGTTGCCGAAGTCGGCCATAGAGGCATGCGCGAAGTCGGAGAACTCCGTCTTGCACCGTGTGCCCACCTGGGTGAACCGTATCACCAACAGGCATGAGCTCCCCCTTGATGCCAAGGACTATGACATCACCGACAATGTCCAGGTGACCCATGCCCGCATCGCGGTGGCCACATCCCACGGGATAGGCAAGGGGCCGGGCAAGTCACGCCAGCGCGACTACCTCCCGCAGGCATACTCCGACTTCATCTACGCCATCATCATCGAGGAGACGGGAATCGTGGGGGGAGGCGTGGTGATGGCTCTGTACCTCATACTCATGTGGAGATGCAAGAAGATAGCCGAGCGCTGCAAGTCCCTGTTCCCCTCCTATCTGGTCATGGGACTGGCTCTGATGATAGTCCTCCAGGCTATGGTCAACATGGCTGTGGCCGTGGGGGCGATGCCTGTCACCGGGCAGACGCTTCCGCTCATCAGCCGTGGCGGGACCAGCATCCTGGTCAACTGCGTGTGCATGGGCATGATATTAAGTGTGAGCCGCACGGCGAAGATGACTTCCGAGCACGCGGGGGACGCGCCTTCCAGCCTCGCGGGCGCACAACCGGCGCGGTTGCTGACGGCCCGGTAGGACAGGCACAGGCCGAAGCCGTGGCGCGGGTGAGGCGGAACAAGAAGAATAAAGGAATAGCATGATGGAGAGAAAACTTAGATTCGTGATAAGCGGCGGCGGTACGGGCGGCCACATTTTCCCCGCTGTGAGTATCGCCAATGCCCTCAAGGAGATATGCCCGGGGGCTGACATCCTTTTCGTGGGAGCACTCGGGAGGATGGAGATGCAGCGGGTGCCGGCCGCCGGCTACCGCATAGTGGGACTTCCCGTGCGGGGCTTGCTCCGCCCGCTGTGGAGGCTGGGCAACATACGTGTGCTGATTGACTTCCTGCGCAGCAAGCGCATGGTCAAGAGGATATTGAGGGACTTCCGGCCCGATGTTGCCATTGGCGTGGGCGGCTATGCCAGTTCGGCGACCCTGAACGCGGCTTACGAGTTGGGCGTGCCTTGCCTGATCCAGGAGCAGAACAGTTTTGCCGGACTCACCAACAGGACGCTTGCCAAGAAGGCGAGCCGCATCTGTGTGGCTTATGAGGGCATGGAGCGCTTCTTCCCCAAGGAGCGCATCCTGCTCACCGGAAATCCCGTGCGGCAGAACCTGCTCAATGGCTCGCTGACCCGCGAGGAGGCGGCTGCCGCTTTCGGACTGGACGCGCACAAGCCCACCATCCTGCTCATAGGAGGCAGCCTGGGGGCGCGTACCCTTAACGAGAGCGTGCTGGGCGCGCTGGACGAGATAGCCAAGGCTCCCGTGCAGTTCATCTGGCAGACGGGGTCTTACTACAAAGAGCACATCGCGCGGGAACTGGCCTCGAGGGGCAAGCCCGCCAACCTGTATGTGACCGACTTCATCAGCCGCATGGACCAGGCCTACAAGGCGGCCGACCTGGTCATCAGCCGGGCGGGGGCCAGCAGCATCAGCGAGCTCTGCCTGCTGGGAAAGCCCAGCATCCTGGTGCCCAGCCCCAACGTGGCCGAAGACCATCAGACACACAACGCCATGGCTCTGGTCAACCGCGAGGCGGCACTCTGCGTGCGGGACGCCGATGCCCGCCGTGACCTGATACCGCTCGCGCTGGACACCGTGACGCGCAGGGACAAACTGGAAACCCTGGGCCGAAACGCCTATGCCATGGCCTACAAGGACTCGGCGCGGGTAATCGCCCAGGAGGCAATCAAACTGATAAAGAGATAGGAGGATATAAGCAATGGAACTCAAGGACATCAAATCGGTATATTTTGTGGGTATTGGCGGTATAGGCATGAGTGCCATCGCCAGGTATTTCCTTCACATCGGCGTGCAGGTGGGCGGATATGACAGGACACCGAGCGCGCTTACCAAGAAGCTGGAAGAGGAGGGGGCGCAGATTCACTACGAGGACAATCTCTCGCTTGTCCCGCCTGCCTTCCTCTCGCCAGAGACCACCCTCGTGGTCTTCACGCCCGCCATTCCGTCCAGCCACAGCGAATTGGCCTATTTCAAAAGCCATGGGTTCACGGTCGAGAAGCGTGCCCAGGTGCTCGGCACGCTGAGCCAGTCGCTCAAGGCGCTCTGTGTGGCGGGCACACACGGCAAGACCACCACCAGCAGCATGGCCGCGCACATCCTGCACCAGAGCCATGTGGACTGTAGTGCCTTCCTGGGCGGAATCACCAAGAATTACGGCACCAACTACATCCTGAGCAGGACGAGTCCGTACGTGGTGATAGAGGCCGATGAGTTTGACCGCTCTTTCCATTGGCTGCGTCCCTATGCGAGTGTCATCACGGCCACCGATGCCGACCATCTCGACATCTACGGCACCGAGGAGGCCTACCTGGAAAGTTTCCGCCACTACAGCCATCTGATAGTGCCCGGTGGCTTCCTGGTTCTCCACACGGGGCTGAAGATGCATCCTGATGTGCAGGCCGGGGTCACCACCTACACCTACAGCCGCGACGATGGCGACTTCCATGCCCGCGACGTGAAGATAGGCAATGGCGAGATTACCTTTGACCTCGTGTCCCCCCTTGGCGACATCGAGGGTGTCAGCCTGGGCGTTCCCGTGCTCGTGAATATCGAGAACGGCATCGCTGCCATGGCACTGGCACAGATAGCCGGGGCCACTGCCTCCGAGATCAGGGAGGCGATGGCCACATTCAGAGGGGTCGACCGCCGCTTCGACTTCCGTGTCAAGACCCCCGACATGGTGTATCTCAGCGACTATGCGCATCATCCGGCCGAGATACGCCAGAGTATCATGAGCATCAAGCAACTCTACAAGGGAAGGCGCATCAAGGCCATCTTCCAGCCCCACCTCTATACCCGCACACGCGACTTCTACAAGGATTTCGCCGATGCGCTCTCGCTTCTCGACGACGTGGTCATCGTGGATATTTATCCCGCGCGCGAGCAGCCCATTCCGGGCGTGACGAGCAAGCTTATCTATGACAACCTGCGCCCCGGCATCAAGAAGCGGCTCTGCACCAAGGACGAGATATGTGACATCGTACGCCAGGGGGGCTTTGACGTACTGGTCACGCTGGGCGCGGGGGACATCGAGGATTGTGCCGACCAGATAACGCGGATACTTACCGGCGGGAAATGAAGACAGCGCTGAAGGCCACGTTGCTGGTGGGGATTGTAGTCTATATTGCCTGGGCGGTGGCACGTTACGCGCGTCCCGCCGAGAAGCAGGCGTGTGCCGGTGTGAGGGTGTGCGTGCAGGACAGCGCGGCCGGCTGTCTCGTGTCGCAGGACTATGTGCTGGGTATCCTGGGACGCAAGCACATCTCCCCCAAGGGCATGCCCATCTCTGACATAAACCTGGGTGTCCTGGACAGCCTGTTGGCCGCCGACCCTTATGTGGGCAAGGTGTCCTGTCACTTCACCTCGGAGGGAGTGCTCCATGTCGACGTGGTTCCACGCAAGCCTGTCCTGCATGTGATACAGGACAACGGGGACGAGTACTATATGACCGACGGCGGGGATGTCATGCCGGCCAACCAGGCCGGGGACGGGCTCTGCCTGGCCACGGGGCGCGTGGGAAGGGACTTCGCCAGGGAGAGGCTGCTGCCCCTGGCTGTGTATATATATAATGACGAGTTCTGGAACACGCAGGTGGAACAGGTCTATGTGAGCCCGTCGGGGTGTGTGGAACTTGTCCCCCGCGTGGGGAACCACGTAGTGGTGCTTGGCGGCACAGACCACTTCCGGGACAAGCTGCGCCGCCTGCGGTTCTTCTACCGCTACGGCATGCCCAAGGTGGGATGGGGCAAGTACAGGACCATAAACCTGTCCTATGACGGGCAGATTGTGTGTACCAAATGACAGACAACAACTCAAAACATGATAGGCATGGGAACAGAAAAAGACATCATAGTGGCCGTGGAGCTCGGCTCTGCCGCCATACGGGCAGTGGCGGGGAGACGTGAGCCTGATGGCAACATGCACGTCCTGGCCGTGGCCGTCAAGACCGACGAGTATGCCATACGCCGTGGCGTGGTCGACAACATCAACCGCACGGCGCAGGCGCTGCAGGAACTGGCCCGCCAGCTGGGCGAGCGGCTGGACATGCAGGTGACCCGTGTGTATGTGGGACTGGGCGGGCAGTCGCTCCACACGGTGCTCAACACCATCGACTATCCCCTGGACCAGAAGACCATCATCACCGATGAGATCATCCAGCGGATAGACGACATGAACCGCGCGCAGCAATACCCCAACATGGACATCCTGCAGGCCGAGCCGCAGGAATACCGCATCGATGCCCGGGGCGGTGTCACCACCCCGGTGGGCATGGAGGCACGGAACATCAAGGCCACCTTTCTCAACGTGCTGGCCGATGTGCGCCTGAGGAGCAACATAGAGAGCAGCGTGGAGAGTGCCGGGCTGCGCCTGGCCGAGGACGACATCCTCATCGCCCCGCTCGCGTTGGGCCGCCGGCTGCTCACCGACCAGGAGCGCAAGTCGGGCTGTGCGCTCGTCGATATAGGCGCGGCCACCACCACGGTCATCATCTACAGCCGCAATACCCTGAGGCACCTGGTTGTCATCCCCCTGGGGGGCGACAACGCCACGTCCGACATCGTGCGCTACGGCGCGCAGGCCGAGGGCGCCGAGTCGCTCAAGAAGAAGTTCGGCACCGCCTACTGCCAGGATTCGCGCGAGGGCGAGGGCACTGACGACGAGATGCTCAGCCTCAGTTATGACCGCAGCGTGAGCAAGTTGCAGCTCAAGGAGATTGTCGAGGCGCGCTACCAGGAGATTCTCGCCAACGTGTGGGAGCATGTGCGCCCCTACTGCGACAGCCAGTTCTCGGGCATCATCTTCACGGGGGCGGGAAGCCGCATCCCGGATTTGGCCAGTGCCTTTGTCAAGTACACCAAGACGAGCAAGCTCGTGCGTGTGTATCGCGGGCTGCCTGCCGGCATCGTGCTTGACCCCGGATGCGCACCCTCCGACGGGGTCTGCCTGGACACGCTCTACTCGCTGCTGCTCAGCGGACGTGAGACGTGTGTGGCCGAGAAGCCGCAGCCTGTGCACCAGGATGTCCTTTTCCCCGAAGAGGAAGAGGCGGGGGCACAGGGAGACTCTGGGGCTGGCCGGCAGCCGCAGGGCGGTGCGGATGCCGGGACGGCCGAGCCTGGGGCATCCGCCGCGCCGCGCGGGGAGAAAAGGAAGCGTGCCGGGCTGGGCGGCAAACTGCGCCGTGCCTTCAATGTCTTCAAGGGCATGCTTGAGGAGGAGGAGGACAAGGACAGTGGCGCGTAGCCTCCAAGGCCGCGCATGAATGTCAGCAATGGACTAAGGAACAACAAAACAAGACAAGACAATGGGCGAAGACAATAACTCAGGCATCATGGCCTCGGGACTCGACTTCAAGTTCCCGGGAGTCAAGGAGAAGGACAGGCAGGACACCATCATCAAGGTGGTGGGGGTAGGCGGAGGCGGATGCAACGCCGTGGGCTACATGTACAGGCAGGGCATCCATGATGTCTCCTACCTGGTGTGCAACACCGACCTGAAGCAGCTCGACGTGTCCCCCGTCCCCAACAAGTTGCTGCTCGGCGACACGGGCCTGGGAGCCGGCAACAACCCCGAGAGCGGGCGCGAGCAGGCCGAGTCGAGCGTGGAGGACATACGCGCCGCCCTCTCCGACGGCACCAAGATGGTGTTTATCACGGCCGGGATGGGCGGTGGTACAGGCACGGGCGCGGGTCCTGTGGTGGCCCGCTGCGCCAAGGAGGCCGGCATCCTCACCGTGGGCATCGTCACCATCCCGTTCGTGTTCGAGGGCGAGGCCAAGATAGACCAGGCTCTCGACGGGGTGGAGGAGATGTCCAAGCAGGTGGACGCCCTGCTCGTCATCAACAATGAGCGCCTGAGGGAGATTTATCCCGACCTCTCCTTCACCAACGGGTTTGCCAAGGCCGATGACACACTCTGTGTGGCGGCGCGCAGCATCGCGGGCATCATATCCATGCAGGGCATCATGAACCTCGACTTCAACGATGTGCAGATGGTGCTCCGCAAGGGGGGCGTGGCGGTGATGAGCACGGCCGAGGCCGAGGGCGAGAACCGTGTGACGCACGCCATCGAGGCCGCCCTCAACAGCCCGCTGCTCAACAACAACGACATCTTCAACTCCAAGAAGGTGCTCCTCAACATCTGCTTCAACGACAGTGCGGGAGCCGGCGAGCCGGGAGACACCGGCACCGCGCGGAAGTCCGGCGAGAGCGGGACGCTGAAAATGGAGGAGATGAACGAGGTGACGGACTTCATGGGACGGTTCGGCAAGAAGGTGGAGGCCAAGTTCGGCTTCGAGACCGACCCCACCCTGGGCAACAAGGTGCGCATCACCCTGCTCGCCTCGGGCTTCAGGCTGAAGCGTCCCGATGACGGCATGGACATGCGTGACGAGAGCGTCCAGGGCCAGGACGAGTATGACGAGCAGCGCAAGGCACGCCGCGCGATGTACTATCCGGGCAACGACTCCAAGCCCAAGAGGCGGCACCGCTTCCACTGCCATATCTTCACCGCGTCCGAGCTCGACAACGACACCGTCATCGACATGGTGGCCGACCTGCCCACGCACAGCAGAACCTCGGAGGAACTGAAGCGGATAGCCGCCTGCGGCGCGGCGGGCGGGCAGGACTGCCCCGCCGGGTAAGAGAAGAGTGAAACCAGCGCCCCGCCGTGGGGCGCGTAACCAAACATACACAAGGAAAATGTTATTCGAGAAAATCAGCGGCGACATCATCGCCGCCATGAAGGCGCAGGACAAAGTGCGCCTGATGGCCCTGCGTGGCGTGAAGAAGTGCTTCATCGAGGCAAAGACCGCACCCGGGGCCAACGACCGTCTCAGTGACGAGGATGCCGTGAAGATACTGGCCAAACTGGCCAAGCAGGGCAAGGACACCGCCGCCATATACCAGTCCCAGTCACGCAGTGACCTGGCCGACGAGGAACTGGCCCAGGTGGCTGTCATCGAGGAGTATCTGCCCAAGCGGCTTGCTCCCGATGAGTTGCGTGCCGAGTTGGGCAAGATTATCAGCGAGGTGGGAGCCACCAGTGCCCGCGACATGGGCAAGGTGATGGGCGTCGCCTCCAAGCGGCTCGCCGGACGTGCCGAGGGACGTGCCATCAGCGCGATGGTTAAGGAACTCCTGGCATAAGCCGGGAAGCCCCCTCCCGTCCCTTCGGGGGGGGAGGGGCTTTTCCCCGAACAGGCTCCATGGCGGTTCCTCCCCTCCGGGGGGGAGGCTGGGGAGGGGACTTCTCCTGCCTACTGGTACATCTCCCGCAGCACCGCCACCGACTTCAGTTCGGGAAACCCCGGCACATGCAGCCTGTAGTAGGCAATCACCGCGTCCAGGATGGCATTCCTCTGCGTGCGGCTCAGCTTGAAGAGCTTCATGCTGCGGAATGTCATCCTTGTTATATATGGCAGGGCAGACGCCTCCCGGGGCGGGAGCCAGAACCGGTGCGCGGGCACGTGGCTGGCCATTTCCCCCTCCTTCAGGTCAAACACGCATCCCTCGCGCCAGTGTTCCGCGCTGGGCCACAGCCCCAGGTACCGTGTGAGCCGTATCACAAAGGCCAGGTGGAAGTTGGCCACCCCGCTTCCGTTCCTGTCCAGCCACGTCAAGCCGGTGACGATGTAGTCGAAGAGCGGGCGGTTGGCCACCTCGTGCTTGAGCGCGTGGTACAGGAACTCCTGCAGGAACATCCCCGTCGTCATCTTCGCGGGGTCCGAGGCGAGCGTGGCGTAGGGGGTGGCCGTGTGCGCGTCGTCCAGGGTCTGCAGCGTGCGCTGGGGCCTCCAGCGGAAGCCCACCTCCACGATGGCCAGGGGAGCCAGCGCCGTGCTTGCCGGCCTGCCTTTCCTGCCCCCGTGTGCCAGGAAACTCACGCTGCCCCGCGAGGCTGTGAATATATCCACAATCACCCCGGTGTCGCCGTACCTTACCCTTCGCAGTACGATGCCTCGTGTTCTCTCCTCCATGTCGCGCGTATGCCGGTTTTCAGGCATCAAAGTTACGGAAAAGTCCCGCGCGGCAGGCAGGGAATCCCCGGCGAAATCAGTTTTCCGGTGGAAAAGTTTTGTCAGTCGGCAAAAAAGCCCTAATTTTGCATCCGCAACTGGGACACGCTCCCTACTGCACAGGCTCAGGCCGAGGGTAAGGTCCCTTCGTCTATCGGTTAGGACGAGAGATTTTCATTCTCTAAAGAGGAGTTCGACTCTCCTAGGGACTACAATCATTTACCGGAGAAAGGTGCGAGGTCACAAGCCATACCACATCACACTCCGTCACACAAACTTAACAGAAGAAAGAAATGGCAAATCACAAGTCAGCCCTGAAGAGAATCCGTCAGGCAGAGAAGAGGAGACTGCACAACCGTTATTACGCCAAGACGATGCGTAACGCTGTGCGCAAGTTGCGTGCGACCACCGACAAGGAGGAAGCCGTGGCTTTGTTCCCCACCGTACAGAAAGCCCTGGACAAGTTGGCCAAGAGGAACATCATCCACAAGAACAAGGCGGCTAACCTGAAGTCCAGCCTGGCCAAGCACGTCAACAGCCTGGCTTGACACCGCAAACAGAGTTCCCACTTTTTTGCTGTAGCGGGACAATGATAGAGGCGGCCCTCACCACGGGGGCCGCCTTTTCTGTGTGGCCGCTACGGGGGTGGCGCGGCCCTCCGCCCGCCCTGCCGGGGCGCGCCCGTCACCGCGTGCGGCTGCGTTGGCCATCGCATGCGGCTGTGTTGGCACATGCATGCGGCTGCATTGGCCATCGCATGCGGCTGCATTGGCACATGCATGCCCCCGCGTTTTCCCCGCCTGCATGGAGAAGCGGGCACGAGGGCATTTCGCCCAGGGGCCGGCGGCCTTCCCCCGGGGGGGGTGGGGTGGTGGCGGCAAGGGCTTGGCGCGCGCTTTCCCACGTGCCTTCATTCTCCCTTTTCCCTAAAAGGGAAACTCGAAAAAAAGTCGTATATTTGCATGTTGAAACCAAAGGACGAACATACACAACGAAAATGGAAGAGATACAGAAGAGCAGTTCAGAGTACAGCGCCTCCAACATACAAGTGCTGGAGGGGCTGGAGGCTGTGCGCAAGCGCCCCGCGATGTACATAGGCGACATCAGCAAGAAGGGACTCCACCACCTCGTGTACGAGACGGTCGACAACGCTATCGACGAGGCTCTGGCCGGCTACTGCACGCACATCGAGGTGACAATCAACGCCGACAACAGCATCACCGTGCAGGACGACGGGCGCGGCATCCCCGTGGACATCCACGAGAAGGAGGGCGTGAGCGCGCTCGAGGTCGTGATGACCGTGCTGCACGCGGGCGGAAAGTTTGACAAGGGCAGCTACAAGGTGAGCGGCGGCCTCCACGGTGTGGGCGTGAGTTGCGTCAACGCCCTCTCCACCCACATGCTTTCCCAGGTGTTCCGCGACGGCAAGACCTACCAGCAGGAGTACGAGAAGGGCAAGGCCCTGTACCCGGTCAAGGTAGTGGGCGAGACCACCCTGCGCGGCACGCGCCAGCAGTTCTGGCCCGACGCGAGCATCTTCACCACCACCGTGTATGACTTCGACGTGCTGGCCAACCGCATGCGCGAGCTGGCCTACCTCAATGCGGGCATCACCATCACGCTCACCGACCTGCGCCCCGACGAGGAGGGAAAGACACGCACCGAGAAGTTCTACAGCGAGGGAGGGTTGCGTGACTTCGTGCGCTATATCGACAGCAGCCGCACGCACCTCTTCGATGATGTCATCTACCTCTCCACCGAGAAGCAGGGCGTGCCCATCGAGGTGGCCATCATGTACAACACGGGCTATACCGAGAACCTGCACTCCTACGTCAACAACATCAACACCATCGAGGGCGGCACGCACCTGCAGGGTTTCCGCACCGCGCTCACGCGCACCCTGAAGGCGTATGCCGAGAAGGAGTGCGTCAAGGAACTGGAGAAGCTGGCCAGGAACAAGGTGGAGATCAGCGGCGAGGACTTCCGCGAGGGGCTCACCGCCGTCATCTCCATCAAGGTGGCCGAGCCGCAGTTTGAGGGGCAGACCAAGACCAAGCTGGGCAACAGCGAGGTGGCCGGCGCCGTGCAGCAGGCTGTGAGCGAGGCACTCTCCACCTACCTGGAGGAGCACCCGCACGAGGCCCGGCTCATTGTCGACAAGGTGATCCTGGCCGCCACGGCACGTGTGGCTGCGCGCAAGGCCCGCGAGAGCGTGCAGCGCAAGAGCCCCATGGGCGGTGGCGGGCTTCCCGGCAAACTGGCCGACTGCTCCGACCACGACGCGGCCAACTGCGAGCTCTTCATCGTCGAGGGCGACTCGGCAGGCGGCTCGGCCAAGCAGGGACGCAAGCGCCAGTTCCAGGCCATCCTGCCCATACGCGGCAAGATATTCAATGTGGAGCGCGTGATGTGGCACAAGGCTTTCGAGCACGAGGAGGTCAACAACATCATACAGGCCCTGGGCGTGCGCTTCGGTCTGGGCGAGGACAGCAAGGAGGCCAACTATGACAAGTTGCGCTACTACAAGGTCATCATCATGACCGATGCCGACGTCGACGGGTCGCACATCGACACGCTGCTCATGACACTCTTCTACCGCTACATGCCCGAACTTATCCAGAAGGGGCACCTGTACATCGCCACGCCACCCCTGTACCGCTGCAAGGTGGGCAACGTGGAGGAGTACTGCTACACCGACGCCGACCGCCTGCGCTTCATGGAGAAGTACAACGGGGGCAAGGAGGACGGCATGTTCACCCAGCGCTACAAGGGTCTGGGCGAGATGAAGCCCGAGCAGTTGTGGGAGACCACCATGGACCCCGACCGCCGCTTGCTCAAGCAGGTGAGCATTGACGATGCCGCCAGCGCCGACTACGTGTTCTCCATGCTCATGGGCGAGGATGTGGGGCCGCGCCGTGAGTTCATCGAGCAGAACGCCACTTTCGCACAGATTGACGCGTAAGGGGACAGGCTCATGGCAGGGGCGTGCCTGGCCAGGATTGGCAAGGCATCCCCGAGGGGGATACCCCGTATAGTCCGGGCTGGTGTCCTGGACTCGTGTGGGCAGAAAGGAAATGCGCCCCGCGTGGAATGCGGCATCGCGTGGTGGATGCTGCAGCCACGGCGGGGCGCGTTGTTTCCTTTGCTTGACAGGCCGAAACGTGCGGAATCATCGGCTCTTTCAGCCTTGTTCCCCGTGGGGTATAGTCCGCGAGTTTTTTAGTGGTGGAGTTTCCCTGGGCGCGCTCTCGGTTTTTTTAGTATATAACGTAGTGCTTGCTTCTGTGCAATCTGTAGTCGCGCCACAAAATCTCATGCGTTTTTCGCCCGGCCAATACTCTTGCGCGTATTCCCTTTCGCGCGCTCCTGGTGCCTGTGTGGGCGTTTCGGGGTTCTCCCTTTCGCGCGCTCCCTGTGGCTGTGTGGGTGTTTCGGGGTTCTTTCCTTGCGCCCGCTCCCCGTTCTTTTACCATGTTTTATCCTCTTTTCTGCCGATGGAATCGCGGACTTCATGGGAAATCGCGGTCAGGTGGGCCTGTTCTACCGAAAGGGTGCGGTGTTTGTGCGGGTGTGCGGTAACTTTGCGTCTGGTAAAACATGCAATTTTCCACATACACAATGAGAATATTCCATCTACTGCCACTTGCGGCCGTGTGCGCGCTCGCGTCGTGCATCAGCGAGGAGCCGATGAACACCGAGTGTGACATCGAGCAGGTCATGGTGCACCTGGACGACCCTTCGGGGATGTTCTATCACGACTATGACACCCTGCAGACGGTATCGTCCACCGAGGACAGCATCCGTTTCCTCGTGCGCAGTTACGCCCGGCCCGGCAAGATGCCCTTGTCCCTGCGCGTCACCGACAGGGCTGTCCCTTACCTGGTGGCCGAGGACGGCAGCGAGACACCGCACCGCAATGGGGCGCTGGTGGACTTCTCCGGCGGCAAGTCCGTGAAGGTGCGTGTCGTGAGCGAGGACAGGCACTGGAGCCGCCTCTACAGCATCTCGATGGTCAACGATGTGCCCAGCGAGGGCGACATGCTGCTGGACTTCAACAATTACGCGCTTGATGCCAGCGGCAAGTATTATGTGTGGACAGTCACGGACAAGAACGCGCTCAATGGCCTCTTCGGGGCGAGCGACCCCACCTGGAAGAACGGGAACCCCGGCTACAGGCTCAGCGCCTCCTCGGCCAAGCCCATGGACTATCCCTCTGTCCCCGTCGTGGGCGGCGGGCCCGACGGCTCGGCCTGCCTCAAACTGGAGACCAAGAGCACGGGCGCGTTTGGCAACATGGTCAACATGCGCATGGCTGCGGGCAGCATGTTCGTGGGCGAGTTCGATGTGGCCAATGCGCTCAAGGACGCGCTCAAGGCCACCCGCTTCGGGCGTCCCTTCAAGCACAAGCCTGTGCGCTTCTCCTGCTGGCTCAAGTTCGAGGCCGGCGAGAGTCCCTACCAGGACCGCCAGGGGAAGCCCGTGGAGGGTGTGGTGGACGAGCCAGACGCCTACATCGTGGTCTATCGCAACCAGGACGAGGAGGGCCACGAGGTACAGCTCGACGGAAACGACGTGCTCACGAGCCCCCACATCGTGGGCGTGGCCCGCCTGCCCCATCATTATAAGAACCCCGATGCCACCTTGCCCTACAACGGCGGGGGAGACCTCGAGAGCGGTGACCCCATCCATGGCGTGACGGGCGAGTGGCGCGAGTATGTCATGGACGTGCAGTACCACAAGGAGGTTGACCCCGAAATCCTGGCCAACAACGGCTACAGCATGGTCATCGGTTTTGCCTGCAGCTGGCAGGGCGCGTACTTCCGCGGCTCCCTGGGCACCAGGATGTATGTGGACAACGTGAGGGTCGTGTGCGAGAAATAAAGGACTTTGCCCATCATAATCAGAACAGGAAAATGCATAAGATGAAATACCTGCTTGCCGCGCTGCTGTGTGTGGCCGCTCTGCCGGCAAGCGCAAGCGGCGACAGTTGGGACAAGTGGGGCCCCACCGACAAGGCCTCGCGCACGGGCTTCCTCGTGCGCGCCGGATACACACTGGGCGGCACCACGCCCCTGCCCCTGCCCGCCGAGGTGCGCAGCATCGACGCTTTCAGCCCAAAGGGCGGTTTCACCGTGGGGTTTGACGGATACAGGATGTTCTCACGCCGGTGGGGGCTCAACCTGGGGATGCACCTCTTCTACGAGGGCTTCCACACCAGCGCCGAGGTGAAGAACTACCGCATGTCGCTCACCATGGACGGCAATACCCTCTCGGGCTACTTCACCGGCACCGACATCACAAACACCAGCATGTGGGGCATGACCTTCCCGCTGACGGCCACCTTTGCCCTCTCGCCGCGCTGGAGCGTGAGTGCGGGACCCTACTTCAGCACCTATTTCCACCAGACCTTTTCGGGCAAGGTGTATGACAACAAGAACGGTGTGGGCTACCTGAGGGTCGATACACCCACGGGCGAGAAAGTCAACATGGACCGCAACAACCCCGCCACCTACGACTTTGCCGACCACATGCTCCAGTGGAACGGCGGTGTGGAGATCTGCTTCGACTGGAAGGCCATGAGGCACATGAACGTTTTCGGGAAACTCGACTGGGGACTCTCCAACATCTGGGAGAGCGACTTCGAGGCGGTAGCCTTCAAGATGTACCCCATGTATGCCACTTTCGGCGTGGCCTACCGCTACTGAGTGGGACACACAGGTGATGAGGGCGGGCGACAGCATTTACACATAGGCAACAGCATTTACACATAGGCGGCAGCATTTACACATAAGCGACAGCATTTACACATAAGCAACAACATTTACACATAAGATTATGAAGAAAACTTTACTCCTTATCCTCTCGGCCTTCTGTTCGCTGCTCGCAGGAGCACAGGCCATGAAAACCTACACCGAGGACCTTGTCGTGAGTATCAATGGCGAGAGTACCGAGCCGCAGAAGACCATGGTGACCGTGGTGGAGAACACCGACGGTACCATCGACTTCCGTCTGGAGAACTTCTCGCTCGTGTCGGGCGAGGCGACTATGCCTGTGGGCAATATCGTGCTGACGGGGCTGCCTGTGGACAGCCTGACTGGAGACTGCAAGACCTTCGCCTTCAATGACAGCATCGTGATTGCCGAGGGCAGCGACTCCACGGTGGAGATGTGGCTGGGCCCCATGCTGGGCGATGTGCCCCTGGTAATGCGCGGCAAGATGACAGACAGCCGCCTGTATGTGTCCATCGACATTGACATGATGGCTACGCTGGGGCAGATAATCAAGGTGACGCTGGGCACCAATGACTTTCCCGCAAGTGCCTACACAGAGAATCTGGTGGTGACCATAAATGACGAATCCACCGAGCCTGCTCCCACCACAGTGCAAGTGGTGCAGAATGCCGGTGGCACCATCGACTTCCGCCTGGAGAACTTCTCGCTCGTGTCGGGCGAGGCGACCATGCCTGTGGGCAATATCGTGCTTTCTGACCTTCCCGTCGCTTGGGACAAGGATGGTATCAGGGAGTTTGCCTTCAATGACAGCATTGTGATTACCGAGGGCAGCGACTCCACGGTGGAGATGTGGCTGGGTCCCATGTTGGGCAGTGTGCCCCTGGCCATGAAGGGACGCATGACCGAGGACAAGCTCTATGTGACCATCGACATTGATATGATGGCTACGCTGGGACAGATAATCAAGGTGGTGCTGGGCGACAACAACTTCCCCAAGTACTATGTGGCCACATTCGTGGCAGAGGGGGATACCGTGAGCACACAGAGGCTCCTGGAGGGCGATTCCATCGTGGCTCCCGCCATGGCAGAGCGCGAGGGATACACCTTCCAGTGGCAGAACCTGCCCGACCACATTACAGCCGACACCGTGATAGTGGGCTCCTATGTGGCCAATATATATAAGGTGTATTACAAGGTGGGCGACGAGGTCTATAAGGAGTACGGTGTGGCCTATGGCGAGGCTCTGCCCGAAGCCCCCGCCTATACGCCCCAGAGCGACGGGGAGTACATCTACACCTTCGAGGGCTGGCAGGGAGACACCTACACCACCATGCCTGCCCACGATGTGACCTACACGGCCATCATCAAGGCCACGCCCACAGGCATCAGCGGCATCGCGGCCGGTGAAGTCAAGGGTGATGTGCGTGACCTGCAGGGCCGCAGGGTGCAGCGCATGACCAAGGGCATCTATGTGGTCAATGGCCGCAAGGTGATGGTCAAGTGACCGTTGTCCGACAGAGGACACACCATAAGGCAGGGGACTTCCAGGGCCGGGATGTCCCCTGCCTCTTTTTTTTGGGGGGGCGCTGTCCTGTGGATAGGGCTGTGCCGCCTGTGGTGTGTGCTTGGCAGGCCTGTGGTGTGTGCTTGGCAGGCTGTGGCGTGAGCTTGGCAAATTGTGGCGTGAGCCAGGGCGGGGAGGATTGTCTGCCAGGGACAGGCAGGCCCATGCCGTGAAGTGATGTCGCCAAAAGTTTTGCCTTTATTCCCAAATGCGCTATATTTGCATTGCAGAAACCAACCAGTGACAGAAATATGAGACAGTCAGAGGAGCGGTACATCAGCCTGCTTACCGATTTCGGCTTCAAGCGCATCTTCGGGTCGAAGCCCAACAAGGACTTGCTCGTGGATTTCCTCAACTCCCTGTTCGAGGGCTTCCAGGTCATCAAGGACGTGAAATTCCTCAACAGCGAGCATGTGGGTGACTCGCCCTCGGGGCGCAAGGCCATCTTCGATGTCTATTGCGAGAACGAGCGCGGCGAGAAGTTCATCGTGGAGATGCAGAACGCCTTCCAGCAGTTCTTCAAGGACCGCTCGCTCTTTTACGCCACCTTCCCCATCCGTGAGCAGGCCGTCAAGGGGCCGGACTGGGACTTCCGCCTGAGTCACGTCTATGTGGTGGCCCTGCTCAACTTCGACATGCACGAGGAGTCCTTTGACCCGCATGACATTGTCCACGACGTGGGGCTGCTGGACAAGAAGACGTGCCGCGTGTTCAATGACAAGCTCACCTTCAAGTACGTGGAGATAGCGAAGTTCCACAAGACGGAGGATGAACTGGTGACGCAGTATGACAAGTGGCTCTTTGTGCTCAAGAACCTCTCGCGCCTGGACCGTCGTCCGCAGGCGCTCAGGGAGCGCGTCTTCGCCAAACTCTTCGAGGAGGCAGAGATCGCCCGCTTCACTACCGATGAGCTTCGGCGGTACGAGGACAGCCTGAAGGTTTACCGTGACCTGAACAACTCCCTGCGCACCGCGCTCCAGCAGGGTATAGAGCAGGGTATAGAGCAGGGCATCCAGCAGGGGCGTGCCGACATTGTGCGCAGGATGCTCTCATCGGGCATGAGTGCAGAAGCCGTGGCACAGGTGACGGGATTTCCTGTGGAGGATGTGCGGGCACTGGCTGCCGGCGGGTCGGGAGACTGATGGCAGCCGGCCTGCCGGCAGCCTGTTTGGGGGGTAGGTGCCAATATCGTTTTCTCGGGCAATGCCCTTTTCACATCGTCCGAAGCCCTCTCCTTTTCGGTAAAAAGGGGCCGGTATGGGTGGAAAACTTGGTGAAATGCCGGTTTTCTACCTTTTCTGCGGCATGTCGGCGGGACAAAAGCGTAATTTTGTGGTATTGTAATTCGCCTCTGCCATTCTCTGGCTCTCTGCCATTCTCTGGCTCTCTGCCATTCTCTGGCCCGCTGCCATGCTCTGGCTCTCTGCCATTCTCTGGCTCTCTGCTTGCTGGGGGCATACAGGATGGATGGAAGAGAGAGGAGGAGAGAAGAGAGAGAGGAGCGGGACGAGAAGTTTCCGTATTGGGCTCGGCTTCCTGTACGGGAACAAGGAGAAGAGAGAAGTAGAGGCTGTCATGCAGCTCGTGGAGCACGTTCGACTCCCTGTATGGGAACAAGGAGGAGAGAGAGGCGCGAGGAAAGGGAAGAGAAGAAGAAAGGTTTTGTCCCATACCCGGAGGCGTGGGTGAATAGACTTTACATAAACACAAAATAAATAGCGAGATGAAGAAAACATTACTTTATGCCTTGTGCTCCATCGCTATGATGGGGGCGGTGCTGCCTGCTGCGGCGCAGCAGATTGATGGTGATTTCTCTACATGGGAGGATTGCCATCCATGGGTAAAGGGGAGTTACATTAATACACCAGTTGGAACGCAACCCTCAGGCTGGCGTTCTTCCAATGTGAATGGCGTTAATGGGACGGGAAAATGTGACAAGTTCGTGACCTGTGTGGATGGACATAGAGCTGGTGTGAAGGCTGCACAGGTTCAGAATGCTTATGTCGGAATGAAAATCGGGATTATAAACATTGGAGCATGGGCACCAGGTTATCTGACACTGGGGACTCCTTGGAATACTTCGAAAGGACAGAATGAGAAGGATGGCGGAACTTTTGGAGGAAGGGAATTTAAATACAGACCGGATGCCATAAGTTTTTTCTATAAGTTCAATCAAGATTCGAAAAAGACAAAGGCATCTTTTGTGGGCTATCTGTGGAAAGGGACACAGGTTCAGAATAATGTGCCTTCGGAAACAACGCCGGGCAAAGAACCTAACACATCGACATTGACAGACCGTGACGTTTGCGTATTGGGGAAATATGACTCAAAGAAGCACAAAGGAGACACCCCAACCCCAAGCGGGGATTTTGCTTTGCTTGCCTCGTATGAGAAGTATGTGGAAAGTTCTGTGGCTGACTGGACGGAAATGGTGATACCATTTGAATATAAGGATGCAGGGCTGGTGCCGGAAAAGATAAACGTTATTTTCGCCTCGGCAGATTATTTCAGCACAACGGGTGCGGGGACAGACAAAAGTTCTGTAGGAGATACACGAAATGTACTTTCGGTGGATGATGTGAAACTCCTCTATTACCACAGCCTTGCCTCATGCAAGTACGATGGAGCGGATGTTACCTTCAGTTCAGACAACAAGGCATCGGTCAACGCCCAGTATGATGAGGCAAAGCTTTCCCTGGAGAAGGAGGGTGTGGGCGCGATGGTGGAGAAGTCTTTTGACAAGAATACAGGCCTGCTTACCATCAATGTGAAGGGCAATGACTATGAGGCAGACAACAGCAGCGTCACCACTTATACCATCCAGTTTGAAAAGCCTGCAGTAGAGCCCGCCGTTGTGTCGGAGAAGACATATACTGAGCCCCTGTATGTTTCCATTAACGGTGAGACGACCGACCCCCAGGATGTGACTGTGCTGGTGCAGACACGCGACGATGGGAAGATAAACTTCGTTCTCAAGAACTTCATCTTGGGCAGTGGGGAAGGTGCAATGCCTGTCGGGAATATATCCGTTCCTGGCCTGGAACTGACAGATGGTACGTTCTCTGCCAATGAGACTGTAACCATCGAGCCAGGTGACCTCGAAGGAGTTGGGGAAGATGGGTGGTTTGGCCCGATACTTGGTGAGGTTCCCCTTGACCTGAAGGGCAAGTTTGTGGGTGATGACCACATCAGGGTGAGCATCGACATCGATATGACTGAGACCTTGGGCCAGGTGATAAATGTCCATCTGGGCTACACCCCCTATGTGGCCAACATGACCATCAAGGAGGGCAGGCAGTACGGCACGTTCTATGCCCCCTTTGCCGTGACCGCCCTGCCAGAGGGCGTGAAGGCTTACACTTGCAGCGCGCTCGGACAGGATGGCACGACCCTTGTGCTGGATGAGCTGACAGATGGCATCAAGGCAGGAACCCCCGTGATAGTGGAGAACACATCGGAAAACAAGGCTGAAGCCTCACAGGATTTCTATAACTTTGACGAGGACTTGAAGACCGAAGGCGGACAATACGGCCTGCTCCATGGAGTGGCCGAGGACAATAAGACGCTTGCCCCGAAGGGAAGTTATGTGCTGCAGACGCAGGATGGGGGGCAGAAGTTCTATCTGGTGACAGACGCGACGGGCAACCTCTATGTGCAGGCCAACCGCTGCTATCTGACCTTGACGTCCAGTGAGTCGGCTGTGAAGTCCCTGGCCTTCCCCTCCGGAGCCACTGCCATCGATGCCGTGAAGGGCTTGCTCGGAGGCGATGCCCAGATATATGACCTGGAAGGCCGCCGCCTGCCTGCCCTGCAGAAAGGCATCAACATCGTGAACGGCCGCAAGGTGATGGTAAAGTGAGAAGACAGAAGCATTAATCATTAATAAAAATAACAACCAAGGTTATGTACAGAAAAAGATATACCCCCCCCACCATGCGTGTGGCGGATGTAGAGGTGAATGACGGCCTGCTGGCAGATATTGTTTCTAATGGAAATGCCATTGGCAGCCTGGGAACTGAAGTCAAAGGAGAGATTGACTTCGACGAGATGAACGGCACCGATATCGTGAGGAAGAACCCCTGGGACAGCCAGTGGTAATCCCCCCGGCCCCCTCCCCTTGCGCCTGGGGCGCAAGGGGAGGGCAAGAAAGACTGAAGCAGCCCTGCCCCTGGCCCTCACAGGCCGGCGGCAGGGCTGCTTCTTTATTCATGCCTTCTTGTGCCCTTGCATGCGCTTTTGCTTTCAGAGGGTGCTTCCCCAGCCGTGGCAGTAGTACTTCTCCGGTCGTTGCAGTAGTACTTCCCCAGCCGTTGCAGTAGTACTTCTCCAGCAGTGGCAGTAGTACTTCCTTTTTCCCGCCGGTATTTTTCTTCACCCCCTTATGTGCACGAACTGCATCCCCGGGGTGGCCCCTTGGGACTTGGGCCACCTATGGCCTCACTCCCCGCCCCGCTTGTCGATCTGCTCCCTGAGCCACTCGTCGATGGGGCGGCCCTCGCTCCGCTCGAAGCAGGAGCGCACGGTCTTGATGGTGCCGAAGCCTGCGTCGCAGCAGTCCGAGAGCGTGGTGGCCTCGCCACGGCGCACCATGCGCTTCAGTTCCTCGATGCGGAAGGAGTTGATGTACTCGTGCGTGTTGTAGAAGCCCTGGCTGCGCACGCTCTGCAGCACCAGGTGGCGGTTGATGCCCACGGCCTCGCACAGGCGGTCACGCCCGAAGGTGTTGTCCTTCCACTCCTCCTTGTGGTTCTGCATCCACAGCTGTATGCGCTGGAAGCGCAGGAGGTTGGCCTCGTTGAAGTCCTCCTGCTCGGCCTTGGCCACCTCTTCGGGCGCGGGCGCCTTCTTGACCTCCCTTATGACAGGCTTGGGCAGGTTGAGCGCCATGGTCTCCAGCGTGCGGAAGGCCAGGTAGAGGTTGAGCAGGGTGAAGATGATGACATACACCATCATCAGCGTGATGTCATAGTGTATGGCGCAGAAGCAGTAGTAGAGCGCCGAGATGCCCAGGGCCAGGCTGTAGCCCAGCATGTAGCGGGGCACATTGGCATGCCGTGCCATGCGGTGGGGCAGCATGAGGATGTTGGCGATGTAGTAAAGGCTGAGCCCCAGTGAGGCCAGGCGGAGCAGGACACCGGCATTGAGCAGGTTCTGCCACAGGTCATCGGCCGTGTGCAGGGCCACATGCCTGTCGCCGAAGAGCATGGCCACGGCATACAGCACGATGAGCGCGATGGCCGGCCTGGCATAGGCCCACATGCGCTTCCATTGCAGGAAGGCGGGCATGGGGATGCTCAGGGGGTAGATGGACTGCAGGTAGCACACGGCCACCAGGTAGAGCATCGTGACGGGGTGCATGGAGTCGGGGCGCACATTGCCGATGGCCGTGCTGAAGCAGGCCGCCGCCGTGAGCGAGAACCCGAAGATGCCGTCAATCCACGCCAGGCACAGGTACTCGATGCGGTGGCGGGCGTAGAGCGCGAGCACGCAGGTGATGACCAGGTGTGCCGTGGCGCAGCATGACAGGATGAGCAGTATGGCGGTCGATGACATTGTTCCCTGAAATTTGGCTTGTTTTGTGTGATTGCAGAGCAAAGGTAATGCTTTTTGCCCTTATGTAGCAAGGATATTGTGACGTGAAGGCGCGCGCGTGTGAAAAAACACTCTGCATGGGCACATTTGGCGGCAAAGATTTGCCTTCCCGATAAAAAATGCGTTAACTTTGCGATGTGTTGTGTCCCGCCGGGCGGCCAGTGCACAGGCGCGGGCCTGCCGCTGGGGACTGGTAGTGTAACTATAGAAACGAACAGGCCGGCATGGCAAAATTCATCAACCCGTTTACCGATGTGGGCTTCAAGCGTGTGTTCGGGCAGGAGATATCCAAGCCCTTGATACTGGACTTCCTCAACAACCTGCTGCTGGGCGAGGAGCACATCGCCGACATCACGTTCCTCGACAAGGAGCAGCCCGCCCTGTACGAGGACGACCGCTCGCTCGCTCGTGTATGACATCTACTGTGAGACGGACAGCGGCAAGAAGGTCATCGTGGAGATGCAGAACAAGACGCAGCCCTACTTCAAGAACCGCAGCATCTATTACACCAGCGAGGCCATCGCCCGCCAGGGAGAGCGCGGCTCATCGTGGAACTACGACATAGCCGCCGTGTATCTGTTGGCATGGATTTATGTACTGAAGAATATGGACACATTGACAAGATTGCCCTGGGCAGCCAAGAGCGCGGTGTTCCGGCGGCTGGAGCAGATAGCGGATGTAGCGTCGCTCTCGAAGCATGACCGCATGAAGTATGACGAGGGACTCAGGAAGTACCGCGACACCCTGTCGGTGCTGGAAGGCGCGCGGAGGGACGGCCTGGATGAGGGAAGAGAGAGAGGGCTTGCCGAAGGAAGAGCCGAGGGTCGTGCCGAAGGTGCCGAGGCTGAGAGGCACGAGATGGCCAGGCGCCTCCTGGAGGCAGGGGTTGACAAGGCGACCATTAAGTTTGTCACAGGCATGGACGAGGAGACACTTTCCGGACTGTGCATGTGACAGCGGACGGGAACGGGCACGCCTTGTTGGCCCTTGGTGCAAAAATAGCCGCAGCGTAAGTTTGCCCCTTACGCGCAAAATGAGTAATTTTGCACGCACATATATAGTGGTGTAATGGGCAACCTGGAGATAAAGGCTTTGGCTTGCGTGCTGTGCCTGTGGACACTGGCATCCGTGCCGGTGTGCCGGGCCGGAAAGGGGAGGGACGTGCTTCGGCATGCCTTGCCCGCCGACACCCTGCAGCAGCGCACCTCCAGCAAGGATATCCGCCGGGGACACAGAATGAGCACATCGGCCTATCCCGTGCGCATCGAGACGCACGGGCGTGTGGTGATGATCCACAGTGACCATGTGCAGTTGCTGCCCATCTACACGCGTGGCGGGGTGCTCAAGATGACGCTCCGCCTCAACAAGGGCACGAACTGGCTTTCGGGATTGCCCCGTGGGAATTATTTCATCAACAACCGCCCGGTGGCAATCAAGTGACAGGCCAGGCATGAGGAGGTCAGCGAGAATGACAGACGGGAACAACGAAATCACACAGACAATAGATATAGACAAGATCGTACGCCACAGGGCTGGAAAGCGCGCGTGGCTCATACCCCGCTTCCTCACCAGGCTGGTGGAGCGCCTCATACACCAGGACTTCATCAACGGGTACCTGGGCCAGGGCAGGGTGGGGGTTGACTTCTGCAAGGGAGTCATCGACTACCTGGGTGTGACAGTCCACGTGGAGGGGGAGCAGAACCTGCCTCCGGCGGTGAGACCCTGCATCGTGGTCAGCAACCACCCCCTGGGAGCGATTGACGGCGTGACGCTGGGCTACGTGATAGGGCGGCATTATGGCGGGCACGTCAAGTACCTGGTGGGAGACCTGCTGATGAACCTCAAGGGCCTCGCACCCCTGTGCGTGCCTGTACGCCAGTCGGGCAGGCAGCAGGGACGCGACTTCCCGCAGATGGTGGCCAAGGCCTTCGGCGGGCAGGACAATGTGATTATGTTCCCGGCCGGGCTGTGCAGCCGGAGGCAGGATGACGGGCGGATACGCGACCCGCAGTGGCACCGGTTCTTCATAAAGAAGAGCGTGCAGTACAGGCGCGATGTCGTCCCCGTCCATTTCATCGGGCAGAACAGCCCGCGCTTCTATCGCGTGGCCCGGTTCTGCAAGCGCTGGCACCTGCCCAACCTGGCGAAGCTGCTCTTGCCCGACGAGATGTACAGAAGCCAGGGAAAGACCTACTCCGTGCGGATAGGGAAACCAATCCCCTGGCAGACGTTTGACCGCTCCCGCACGCCCGACGAGTGGGCGGGGTGGGTGCAAGACCAGGTCTATAGCCTGTAGGGAGACACGCAAGATGATTATGGAAGACATTATAGAGAGAGTCCCGCGCGAGGCACTGCTCGCGGAACTGACAGAGGACAAGAAACTCCGCCGCACAAACAAGAGCGGCAATGACATATACATCGTCACCGCGCATGACTCGCCCAATGTGATGCGGGAGATAGGGCGCCTGCGCGAGATTGCTTTCCGCGCGGCGGGGGGCGGAACGGGCAAGAGCGTGGACATCGACGAGTACGACACCATGGACAAGCCCTACAGCCAACTCATCGTGTGGGACCCCGAGGCCCGGGAGATACTGGGAGGATACCGCTACCTGCTGGGCAAGGACTGGAAGACAGGCCAGGACGGGCAGCCTGTGCTGGCCACAGGCCACATGTTCCGGTTCAGCGAGCGCTTCATGCGCGACTATGCTCCCTGGACGGTGGAGCTGGGGCGGTCATTCGTCACACTTGAGTACCAGGGCACGCTGAAGGGGCGCAAGGGCATCTTCGCGCTCGACAACCTGTGGGACGGGCTGGGAGCCCTGGTGGTGGTGGAGCCAACGGTGCGCTACTTTTTCGGGAAATTCACCATGTACCCCAGTTATGACCGCATGGCCAGGGACATGATACTCTATTTCCTCAACAAGCATTTCCCCGACCCCGACAACCTCATCTTCCCGATGAAACCGCTGCGCCTGGAGCATGACCCCGAGATGTTCCGGACCCTCTTCACCGAGGACGAGTTCCGTGCCGACTACCGCATCCTCAACCGCGAGGTGCGCAAACTGGGCTATGACATCCCGCCTCTGGTGAACGCCTACATGGGGCTCAGCCCCACGATGAAACTCTTCGGGACGGCCATCAACGACGGGTTTGGCGACGTGGAGGAGACAGGCATCCTGATAGCGGTGGACGAGATACTGCAGGAGAAGCGCATGAGGCACATCGACACCTTTGCCGCCGAGCACCCCGAACTGGTGAAGATAACAAGCGGGGCCAACCGCATATTCTACAAGCCCGAGTGAGCAAGACAAGAAAGGGGGAGCCATGACGGCAGACAGGATGGAATGGGGGAGGCTGCTCTCCAACAAACGCCTCGGACAGGAGAACCGCCCGCACCGCAAGGATGACCGCACGGAATTCCAGCGCGACTATGACCGCCTGATATTCTCGGCACCCTTCCGCCGCTTGCAGAACAAGACGCAGGTGTTCCCGCTTCCGGGAAGCGTCTTTGTGCACAACAGGCTCACACACAGCCTGGAGGTGAGCAGCGTGGGACGCAGTCTGGGCAACGACGTGAGCCGCCTGTTGCTGGAGCGGCATCCCCATCTGGTTACCACACACTTGGCAGAGCTGGGCACCATCGTGAGCGCGGCTTGCCTGGCACACGACATGGGGAACCCTCCCTTCGGACACAGCGGCGAGTGTGCCATCGGCACCTACTTCAGCGAGGGTGAGGGCCGGTATCTTGAGGGGTATGTGTGCAGGGAGACCCACGACCGCCTTACCCCCGCCGAATGGCAGGACCTGATACACTTCGAGGGCAACTCCAACGCGTTCCGCCTGCTCACCCATCATTTCAAGGGACGCAGGGAGGGCGGCTTCGTAATGACCTACAGCACGCTGGCCAGCATCGTCAAATATCCGTTTACCAGCGACCAGGCGGGAAGCAGGAACAAGTTCGGCTTCTTCCGCTCCGAGGCGGACACCTATCGCCGCATTGCCCGGGAACTGGGCATCCTGGAGCAGGAGAGCCCCGAGGGCAGTCTGCGTTATGCGCGTTATCCCCTGGTATATCTGGTGGAGGCCGCCGACGACATCTGCTACGAGATCATGGACATCGAGGACGCGCACAAGCTGAAGATACTCACCACCGGGGAGACGGTGCAACTGCTGCTTGGCTTCTTCGAGGGGGAGAGCCGCCGGGAGATATACGCCAGGATGCAGACGCTGGACGACCGCAACGAGCAGATCGTGTATCTGCGCTCCTGTGTCATCAACTGCCTGGAGACCGAGTGCGTCAGGGCTTTCGTCGAGCATGAGGACGAGATCCTGTGCGGCACTTTCCGGGGAACGCTCATCAAGGCAATCCCCGAAAGGCTCCGGCATGCCTATGAGGCATGCGAGGCGACGGCCATGGCCAGAATATACCACTGCCGCGAGGTGGTGGATGTGGAACTTGCCGGCTTCCAGGTAATCACCATGCTCACGGACCTGATGACAAAGGCCGTGACAAACTCGGGGAAAGCCTACTCCAAGCGTCTCATCAACCGTGTCAGCCCACAGTACGACATCCTGGCCCCCACCCTCTACGGGCGCATCATGGCCGTGCTTGATTACATCAGCGGCATGACGGATGTGTACGCGCTGGACTTGTACAGAAAAATCAATGGCATGAGCCTGCCCAACGTGTAGCCTGCCATGACATATATTAATAATGTATAAATATAGCGAGAAACATGAAGGTTCAGATAATCAACCGCAGCCGTCACCCGCTGCCGCAGTATGCCACGGCACAGTCGGCTGGCCTGGATTTGAGGGCAAACCTTGAAAGCCCCCTTGAGTTGCGTCCCATGGAGCGCAAGCTGATACCCACGGGACTGTACATCGCATTGCCGCAGGGCTATGAGGCACAGGTGCGCCCGCGCAGCGGACTCGCCCTGAAGCATGGGCTCACGGTGCTCAATTCTCCGGGAACCATTGACGCCGACTACCGGGGAGAGGTGTGCGTGATACTGGTCAACCTCTCCGACGAGCCTTTTGTCATCAACGATGGCGAACGTATAGCCCAGATGGTCATCGCGCGTCATGAGCGGGCCTGGTGGCAGGAGGTGGATGTGCTGGACGAGACCGGGCGTGGAGCCGGGGGGTTTGGACATAGCGGGGTGAAGTAGTGTCGCTCATGTGCGGGATACATAAACATTTGGCTTCTCTCCTCCTGTGCTGGACGGCAGGGCTTGGGTGTCTGGTGGGCATGCCCATTGCCGGTCTCCATGCTCAGCGCACGCCCCGCTTCGATTATTTCTTCCTGGAGGCGTCGAAGTGCATGCGCAACCACGATTATGCCTCGGCCGAGGAACTTTTTGGCCATTGCCTGGAGATGGACTCCACAGCAGCGGAGGCCCTTTACTCCATGTCCATGCTCGACATGTTCTTGCTGGGCCGGGATTCCACAGGGCTGGACATGCTGGAGCGGGCATGCCGCAAGGACTCGTGCAACACGCAGTATCTGAATGTGCTGGGCAAGGTGTATCTGCGGCACCGCGACACAGAGAAGGTGATACCCGTGCTTGAGAGGCTCTCGCGCCTGCGCAAGAACCGATCCGATGTGCTGGAGCAGCTGGTGAGTGTATATCGGAGCGAGGGCAAGAACGAAAAGGCACTACAGACCCTGAAGCGCATCGAGCTCATGGAGGGGATGTCGTATGAGACCTCCATGCTCGCGGCTGATGTGTATAATGACATGGGGATGCCCGACAGTGCCAGGGTCGAGATGCAGAGACTTAGCGGCGCCTTCCCGCACGAGATGGGCTTCCGCCTCCTGCTCGCCTCGAAGTATGTGGACGAGAACAAGGCCAGTGAGGCACGCGGCATCCTGGAGGATGTGGCCCAGAAGGAGCCGCAATATAGCGGCCTCCCTGCGGCATGGCTTTATTTCTATCAGCACACCGACTGGCCACGCTACCTGCAGGTGCGGGACTCTATGCTGTTTGCCCCAGGCACTGGCGATGACCTGCGCTGCATGCTGCTGGATGCGTATGCCCGTGAGGCTGCCCATGATTCGGTCAGGATGCAGTCGTTGCGTGTGGCCTATGACACACTCACTGCACGTCCCGACTGTACGGTGGGCGTGCTCTTGTCCAAGGCTAAATGGGTGGCAAGCAACACCAAGGACCAGGCTCCTGTGGCTAAGATAATGAGGCAAGTGCTCGACAAGGACCCCGCCAACGACCCCGCCCTGGGTTACCTGCTCACCTATTATCTGGAGCGCAATGACGAGGAGGGCATAATGGACGTGTGCCGCAGGGGTGTGAGCTTCCATCCCGGCGAACTTGTCTATCCCTATTTCCTTTCGGCGATTCTTGTGAGGCAGGGCAAGGATGCCGAGGCGCGGACGACCATTGAGCAGGGCCTGAAGACGCGTGAGGCGAGCACAGGAAACGAACTTGTCTCGGACACCTATGCCATGCTGGGTGACCTGTACCATGGCGATGGCAGGGCAGAGGACTCCTTTGCCGCCTATGACTCCTCGCTTGTCTATAACCAGGACAACGCTTCCTGCCTCAACAACTACGCCTATTTCCTCTCACTCACGGGAAAGCGTCTGGACGAGGCCGAGGAGATGAGTTACCGTACCATCGTGCTGGAGCCCCGCAATGCCATCTACCTTGACACGTATGCCTGGATTCTCTTCATGAAGAGGAAGTACACAGAGGCGCGCATTTACATGGACCGGGCTGTTGACCCCAAACTCGAGGATGCCAAATTGCTGGAGAATGCCGACCTCAACGGGAACATCCTGGAGCATGCCGGGGACATACACGCCTGCTGTGGCGATATGGACTTGGCCATGAGGTTCTGGCGGTTGGCCGCAGGGCTCAAGGACGGAACCTGCAGCAAGCGCATCACACAGAAAATAAAGAAACGCAAGTATATTCAGTAAAAATCACGTTATGGAATGGATATCCCACAGGGCGGCAGCCCGCACGGCTCTCCTCAGTCTCTTGTGCGGCATCTTGACTCTCTCCTCGTGCAAGCACAGGAGCAGAACCGCATCGCCCGAAGCCGGAACGCCCATTGCCGGAACACAATCGGACGGGCTGGCAAGCAAGACTGTGGAGATGCTGAACGCCAGGCGGCAGACCGGGCAATTCCTGACGGCAAAGGCCAGTGTCAGGCTGCAGGCGGGGCAGAAGGACGTGTCGGTGAGCGGGACGCTCAGGATGAAGCGTGATGATGTGATACAACTCTCGTTGGCCTTCCTGGGTCTGATGGAGGTGGGGCGCATGGAGATCACCCCCGACTATTTCCTCCTCATTGACCGCATGAACCACAGGTATGTGCGTGTGGGCTATGCGGATGTGCCGTTCTTCCAAAAGGCGGGCATAGATTTCCATACCTTCCAATCGCTCTTTTGGGGTGAGCTCTTCCTGCCTGGTGACGGCGGAAAGGCACCGCAGGGCAAGGATTTCAAGCACCAGGTGTCGGGTGACACCCTGAGCCTGACTGTGGAGACGCATGCCCGGACTGTCCTGCATTTCATGGCAAGCATGTCGCGCGCGCTGCTCCTGGGCACCAGTGTGGACTCGCGCGCTGGAAGTGCCGTGCCCCTGGTGTCGTGGGACTATTCGGACTATAAGCCTTTTGCGGGCAAGCAGTTTCCCTCGGGTATGCGGATGAGACTCTCGTCGGGCACGATGAAGGCGCAAGTCACATTGGGCCTGAGCAACTTGAAGGACAATTCCGACTGGGGCACGCGCACGGAGGTGAATACAAGGAAGTACAGGCAGGTGCCTGTGGAGAGTATCCTTGGCATGCTGAAGGGCTTGTCTCAGTGAGAATAAAGGGGGAAACACATCGGGAAGTACAAAAGAATATGGTCAAGCGCTTGTCTCTCTTCGTGACGATGCTGTGCCTGGGACTCCTCCTGGGCAAAGCGCAGAACAGCCGTAGGGTGCGGAATCTGCAACGGCAGAAGTCGGAGTTGCAGAAGACCCTCAGGAAGTCCCAGGACGAACTGAACCGGACACGGAAGAAGGCGCAGAGCGGCGAGAAGACCATCAACTACCTCAATGTCCAGCTGGACAGGCGTCTGGAGCATATCCACGGGATGGAGGCGGAGCTGGACGTGCTGGAGAAGAGGCTGCTGCGCCTGCAGGACGACATAGCGTTGATTGAGCGTGAACTGCGGGAAAAGCAAGCCAAGCTGAAGCAGGCCATCAGGTATGCGCGCACACAGCAGAGGCAGGTAAGTCCGCTGCTCTTTGTCCTTTCGGCAAAGAGCGTCACCCAGATGTACAGACGTGCGAGGTACGCCAAGGAATTTGTGCATTACGAGCGAAACCTGGGTGAACAGGTGTTGCAGAAACAGGCCGCCCTGCTTGAGGCACAGAACCGTGTGCTTGAGGCCAAGGCCAGGCAGAACGATGTGCTGCGTGAGCTGATGCAGCAACGCAAGGAACTCAACCTGCAGCAGATACACGAGAAAAAGCAGGTGAAGAGACTGCGGAGGCAGGAACAGACACTCAAGGGCAAGGTGAGCGAGCAACAGAGGCAGATCGACGCGCTTGACAAGAAGATCGACGCGCTCATTGCCTATGAGATAGAGCAGGCACGCAAGAGGGCAGAGCAGGCCGCGCGCAAGCGTGCGGAGGCCGAGGCCGCAAGGCGCGCGCAGAAAGAGAAGGCACAGGCAGGAAAGAAAAGTTCCAGGAAGCAGGGTGGCAGCGACAGGCAGAGGAAGACTACGAAGCCCGCTCCCGCTGCAAAGAGAGGCAGTTGGCTTACGGCCGAAGACGTGCAACTCAATGGTGGTTTTGAGCAGAACAAGGGACACCTGCCCGTTCCAATCACGGGGCCATACATGTTGGGGAACCGTTTTGGCAGGTACAATGTGCCTGGGCTGCGTAATGTGCAGCTTGACAACAAGGGTACCAACTATATAGGAAAGCCCGGAGCGCGTGCCCGCGCCGTCTTCAATGGGGTGGTGTCGGCGGTGTTCCAGTTTGGGGGAAACAAGAATGTGCTGGTGCGGCACGGAAGTTACATAAGTGTCTATTGTAACCTCTCGTCGGTTATCGTGGCCAAGGGACAGAAGGTGCGTGCGCGCGACATCCTGGGCACGGTGAAGGCCGATGGCGAGGGCAACTGCGTGCTGCATTTCCAATTGCGGAAAGAGACGGCCAAGCTGAACCCAGAGGCATGGATAGGGCGGTAACCCAAGCCTTCCTGGCTCCGGGGTAAATCCCCTTCTGTACACACATCGGTGCGGAGTCCCGCAAGGGGGAATTATAGGTTGGGCCGGACTTGTTTGCTTATCCCCGCTGAAAATCAGTTGAGCCTGGCATTCCCCATGACAGACGAAAAAGAAGAACGGCTGGCAATCCTGGGATTGTCAACCGTTCTCAGTACCCAGAGCCGGGGTCGAACCGGCACGGGTTGCCCCACTGGTGTTTGAGACCAGCGCGTCTACCGATTCCGCCATCTGGGCTTTGTACGGCTGCAAAGGTAGGGGATTCTGCCCAATTGGCCAAATTCTGAAGGTTCTTTTTGCGCTCCCCGCCTGGGGCTTCCGTTTCATGGCGCGGATGTGCCAACTCTTGCATTTTCTGACTTCTCCGTGCCGCATGGTTCGGGGAAAAGCGGTAAGTTTGTGGCGGTAAACCATCCTGTGTGATTATGGAAAAGGACATCAAGTGGGAGACTCTCTCCTCGCAGTATCTTATCAAGCGTCCCTGGCTCACAGCCCGCAGGGATGTGGTGCGCTTGCCCAATGGAGTGGTGCAGGACGAGTATTATGTGCTGGAATATCCCGATTGGATTAATGTCATCGCCATCACTACCGATGGCCAGATGATACTGGAGCGGCAGTATCGGCATGCCTTGGGGGAGACCTCTTACGAGATAGTGGCGGGTGTGATGGAGAAAGGCGAAAGCCCTGAGCAGGCCGCTCGGCGTGAACTGATGGAGGAGACCGGCTTCGGTGGCGGGGAGTGGAGGCACCTGATGGACATCTCGGCCAATCCCAGCACGATGACCAACCTGTGCCACTGCTTCCTGGCCACAGGTGTGGAGCGCAAGGGTACCCAGCATCTTGACCATACGGAATACCTGGAGGTACACTTCTTCAAGCCCCAGGAGGTGTGGCAGATGCTGCTCGCAGGCGAGTTCCGCCAGGCTCTCATGGTCGCTCCCCTGTGGCGTTTCTTCTATGAGAGAAGCCGGGACAAGTAGGTGTGTGTGAAAATGTACACACGTTATGTGATAGGCACCGCATGGTGGCGTGCAAGCAATCACTTTACATTATTACACATGGTATAAAGTCAAGCAGAGAATCGTTTGCTCACTCATGTTATTCGTGTGGCTGTTTTGATTTTGTTAAATAATTGTAATTTCTTTTGCTGTGATTACGTAATTTGCGTAGATTATGTATATTTGTACCATACATATTAAAAAACTACTTTATGCGTTATATACAAACTTTTTGGAGCGGTGCGAAAAATCCGAAGGCTAATGCATATGGTTGGGTGAGTCCCGAATATAATCTTATGTCCTGGGCCTTGAGCTGTTATTCGCTAAGAAATTTTTCGGATGAGGTTGTGCTTTATACTGACAAGCGAGGGTATGAATTGCTTATTACAAATCTTGGCCTGCCTTACACGGAGGTTCATGTTGTTTATGGAGATGACCTGTGCCTGCCTCAACATTGGGCTTATTCGAAAGTAAAAACGTATTCGTTGCAGACAAAACCCTTTCTTCATGTAGATGGCGATGTCTATTTGTGTGAGCCTTTATCAAAAGATGTTTTGGCCTCCCCTCTCATTGTTCAAAATCGCGAGATTGGAACGGGATACTATCGTCAAATGATGGATAGAATTCTTGCTCGTGAAGGAATTGCTTTGCCAGCGTATGTTAGAGATGCGTTAGAAAAGAAGTCCATTGCTTCATATAATATGGGGCTCTTTGGTGGAAATGATTTGTCCTTTATAAAAAGTTATTGTGACGAGGTTTTCCACTTTATGGAGATTAATAGGTTGAATAAATCGGAAAATCCTAACTCAAACGTTGATTGCAATGTCTTCTTTGAACAGGTTTTCTTGGCTGTACTAGCCGATTTTCATGGAATTCGCGTTGCTGACGTTTTGGGACGCCCCATGTGCGATGAGGGATATAGTTTTGAGGAGTTTTGCAATTTGGCCGCTTATGGTGAACAACCCTTTTTCCATATTTTGGGGGGACACAAGAGAAATCGGTATGTTTGTGCTTTGCTAGAACAGACACTTTGGCGAAAGTGCCCAGAATATATTTGGAATATATATCATTTGTATTCTTGTTGTCATAGAAGATTGATAACTGTTGGACAGTATTCTGTTCCCGCAATGAGTGTTGAGCGTAGCCTTGCTTATTACGAAGATTTCTTGTCATCTTCTTATGATAAATGGTCACGATTAGGTACAATGGAGATTTTTGAAATGGAGAAAAAAGCATGGGAGGGTTATGATGCATTTCATATGGCAAAGAGGGATGAAAAAAACAATTTCTTTGTTTCTTTAAATCCACATGTGCTGAGTTTTAATCCGCCTGTACAATGGAATGCGGGAGCGACAACAATATTACGTGCCAAATTGTTGGCAAAGGACTTGGTAGGGTTTAGAATTTTTATACGGCCGTGCTTGAGGGAATCGGGAATAAAGGAGGTTCCCGTTGGGGATTTTGGAGGTAATATCTTGGCCATGTTGGAGGATGGACGGATGTCTGTAAAATCAATACGAAAAGTACTTGAAGACTATGTGGACTGTGAGGCACTCAATGGAGGAAATATGGAAAATGTACTAAATAGAGAAATTCTCTATTTAATATCCAATAATTTAATCATTCTAAATTTTTAAGAGATGGATAAGGGAAAATTAAAGATGGTGCGAGATGTGCATGCTGTTGATGCTATGCAGGATGGTCGTGACTTGCTTTCTGTGCTTGCTGAAGTGGGTAGTGAATGTGCCAATGTTGGTTCAGGCAGTGGTTCTGGTTCAGGCAGTGGTTCTGGTTCAGGCAGTGGTTCTGGTTCAGGCAGCGGTTCTGGTTCGGGCAGTGGTTCTGGTTCAGGCAGTAGCACTGATGATGGGCAGTCAATAAGCGGGGGAAGCGCGCGCATACGCCCGATGGGTGTTCCCGTAGATTTTGAAATTGAGGTGGCCTGGGGAAGTGGTTCTTTCGCGGGGAGTAACATGACGAGCGTCCCTGTCAGTGCAAAGGCTGTATATGTCGGTGGGTCAAATAAGGTAATTGATAACAATGGGTTGCAGGCTAGTTGGATGTCAAATTATAATGCAAAAGTCTTTGGCTCATTCTCTGGTTACTCGGAGGAGGATGGCAGTGACGAGAATGGTAAACCTACTGTGGTGAAGGTCCCTTTTACCATAGGCGGCATAAACACCACATTCTCCGTCCCACAGGAGTATCGCCATGCTTAATGGCAGGTCAGTAAAAATGGGTATGCAAGGGTAACTGTGTGCCCGCATGACGGATAAAAGAAAAGCGTATGAAAAGGTCTTTTTTGTGTGTTGCGTGGCTTATGTTTGCCATTTCCTTTTCTGTAGCACAGCAGGTTGTCCGGGTGGATGTGCCAGGAGAATTACTGCGGATTGTGGAGACGGATTCTATAGGCTCTTGTCCTGATCTTGCTGTCAGTGGCAAGCTCAACTCTGAGGACATACATGTTTTGAGGCACTTGTGTGGCTACGAGGCGGACTGTCACAAAGGGCTTGTGGGGAAAGTTCGGCAATTAGACATGAGGGACGCTTCCTTTGTTACAGACAAACGCCCCTATATGACACTTAACAGTGTGGAGGATGCCATTTATGGCTGGGCTATGCCAGATTACTATTCGGGCTTCCAGGATCAGATTGTCATCAGTCATCCGGGGTTGAACGGCTCCACCACAAAGTCCTGGGGAGGCGCGCCATTCTATAAGTCCTCTCTGCTCATTGCGGGTCGTAAGGACTTGCACTTCCAGAGCTCTTATGGCGTAAAGGGCTTGCAGGGGGAACTCGTGGACTTGTCAAAGCCTGTGGACAGAAAGGGGTGGAAGAAGGTGCGCAACCGCTGGCTGACCAGGCTGAAGGCGCACAGGCTGACTCTTGATACCTCGGGAGCATGCCTGTTGGCTGTAAGCCTGCGCAAGGGGAAGGCATCGTATGACATGTTCTACAAGTGCCCCACAGTGCAGACTGTGATTATGCCCAAGGGTACAGAGTTCATGGAGGGCGTGTATGTCTATGACCTCAAGGTGAAGTATTTCGTGGCCAGGTAGCATGCCATCGGCAGTCACCTGTTGCTGACCACCAGTGCCGCCCCCACGTAGGAGACACGGTAGCGGAAGAGTGACCGTCCGCTCTCGCCCCGCGACACGATGCCCAGGCTGTTGAGGTCATAGGTGCGTCCGCATCCTTTGCATCGGGCTGTGGCGCCCTCGAGTTGCAGCCGCTTGGTGATGCCGCCGTACTGCTCGTAGCAGTTGGGGCAGTTGAGGTCAAAGCACACCACCTGGCTCTCGCTTTTCCCTATCTCGGGCAGCGCGGGCTTCCCTATGATGAGGCCGCCCAGCCCCAGCACGATGCTGTTGTAGTTGTTCAGCGCGACCAGGTTGACGGGCGAGGTCTCCTTGCTTCCATGGAAATATATCTTCTGCCCGTCGATGGTCGTGTAGCAGAATTCCCCCAGGCTGTTGCATGCCGTGTAGAGGGCGGGAGCCTGATAGGTGTTGTCTATCACCAGCCGTGCTGGGAAGTTGCAGTAGAGGCTGTCGGTTTCGGTACAGGATACCATGCCGGGCAATAGCATGAGGATGGCAAGCAGCCGCTCTTTCATAGGATGGGTATCATGGGGGTGGGACAAATGTGGGGGAGGCACTTGTGGGCTTTGCCCGTCGGCCTGGCCCCTTGAGTATGGTCAGGGTTGGGGTTCTCCGGTAGCCAGCTTGCGCTCGGCCTCCTCCATGCGCCCGAAGTGGAATCCGCCCCACACCTCGTCCATCAGAGCCTTGATCTGGGCGTTGCACAGGTTGCCTATGCTGCCCTCGTGGGTGTGGTGCACCTCTTTGCGGGGCTTGAAGTTGCCGGCCTGGATGTCCATGCCCACCTTCCTGTAAGCGTCGCGGAATGGCATCCCCCCGGCAGCCAGGCGGTTGACCTCCTCCACCGAGAACATCAGGTCATAGCGCGCGTCGTCCAGGATGTGCTCGTTGACCTTGACGCGTCCGATGATGTAGGTGGCCATGGCCAGGCAGTCGCGCAGTTCCTGGAAACTGGGCAGGAACACCTCCTTGATAATCTGCAGGTCGCGGAAGTATCCGCTGGGCAGGTTGTTCATGATGAGCGTGATCTGCTGCGGGAGTGCCTGTATCTTGTTGCACTTGGCGCGCGTGAGCTCAAACACGTCGGGGTTCTTCTTGTGGGGCATGATGCTGGAGCCCGTGGTGCACTCGTCGGGGAGCTTCACGAAGGCGAAGTTCTGACTGTTGAACAGGCAGGCGTCAAAGGCCAGCTTGCTCAGCGTGCCCGCCACGCTGGCCAGCGCGAAGGCCACGTTGCGCTCCATCTTTCCGCGTCCCATCTGTGCATACACCACGTTGTAGTCCATGGAGTCGAAGCCCAGAAGCCTTGTGGTCATCTCGCGGTCAAGCGGGAAACTGCTTCCGTAGCCTGCCGCCGAGCCCAGGGGGTTGCGGTTGGTCATGCGGTAGGCGGCCTGCAGGAACATCATGTCATCCACCAGGCTCTCGGCATAAGCCCCAAACCACAGGCCGAAACTGCTGGGCATGGCCACCTGCAGGTGTGTGTATCCGGGCATGAGCACCTGCCTGTACCGCTCGCTCTGTGCCTGCAGTTCGGTGAAGAGGGCGCGCACGTCCTCGGCCACCAGTTTCAGCTGGCGGCGTGTGAAGAGCTTCAGGTCCACCAGCACCTGGTCGTTGCGGCTGCGTCCCGAGTGTATCTTCTTGCCCATGTCGCCCAGCCGCCGTGTGAGCATGATCTCTATCTGCGAGTGCACGTCCTCCACACCTTCCTCGATGCGGAAGTTCCCCGCAAGGATTTCCCCGCGTATGGCGCGCAGTTCGGCGAGCAGTGTCTTCAGTTCACTGACCGTGAGCAGTCCGATGCTTTCCAGCATGGTGATGTGCGCCATGCTGCCCAGCACGTCGCTCTCGGCCAGGTAGAGGTCCATCTCACGGTCTCTGCCCACGGTGAAGCGTTCTATCTCTTGGGCTGTGCTGAAGCCCTTGTCCCATAGTTTTGGCATTGTCTCTTTGCGGTTGTGTGGTTATGTGGGTTGTACGCTTATGCTGTGCCTCGCCCGTCTTGAGAGGGCTGGAGTCGTAAAAACCGCATAACCCCGAATTCGTTCAGTATGGTATCTGTGCCAGCATCTGTGCCAGCCCCTCCACGCCCTGTCCCAGTTTCTTGCCCACCATCTGCTTGACGAGGAAGTTCAGCTCGGCCCTCAGGGTCAGGCGCATGGCGCACTGGCCGGCTTGCGGCAGAAGCTGTATCCACAGGTTGGCCTGCACGGGCGCGCCCTCCAGGGCAAACTTTATGCACTTGGGCTCCTCGCGCTCTATGATGCGCAGCGTTATCTTGCCCACGGGCGAGTCGGCCGTGGCCGTGTCCCGGTCAAATTGCATGTGGCGTATCTTCTCGGCCACCTTGTCCATCTGTTCGGGCGTGACCTTGCCCCCGGCCTGGTCCAGGATGCGCTTCCGCGCGTCGGGATTGTCCACTTGGTTTTGGATGACCGACAGGAATGTCAGGTCGGAGAGCCGGTCATAGACTCTCTGCTGGGGAAACGGTGACACATGCACCGTGCTCTTGTATTCTGTCATTTTTTGCGGTTTTGCGGTTGTATGGGGTGTATGGTTTTGCGGTTGTATGGTTGTGCAAATGTATGGATGTACGGGCTTGTGGCAGTGCGGGGTATGCGGCAGGTTGGCTCTGCGGGCGTGCCGTTGAGGAGGACAGGGGCCATAGAACCGCAAGCCGTATTCCTCCCCCCTTGGTAAACTATCCCTCCCAGTGTGCGGGATCCTTGCGCCACTCGTGGAGCATGGGCACCTGGTCCTCGGAGATGTAGCCTGTGCGCAGGGCCTCGTCCACCACCGCCTCGTAGTTGGTGAGCGTGATGAGCTTGACCCTGGCCTCGGCGAAAGCCTGCTCGGCGATGGGGAAGCCATAGGTGTATGAGGCCACCATGCCCACCACCTCATAACCGGCGGCACGCAGGGCCTCCACGGCCTTCAGGCTGCTTCCGCCCGTGCTGATGAGGTCCTCTACCACCACCACCTTGGTGGCGGGCTTCAATTCGCCTTCTATCAGATTGGCCATGCCGTGGTCCTTGGCCTTGCTGCGCACATAGGCAAAGGGCAGGCCCAGTGTGTCGGCCACCAGCGCGCCCTGGGCGATGGCTCCTGTGGCCACGCCGGCCACAGCCCCGGCCTGGGGGAAATTCTCCAGTACGGCGCGGGTGAGCTCCACTTTGACGAAGGTGCGCAGGTCGGGGAAGGAGAGTGCCTTGCGGTTGTCACAATAGAAGGGGCTCTTCCAGCCGCTTGCCCAGGTGAAGGGGTCGGCGGGCTGCAACTTGATGGCTTTCACGTCCAGCAACTTGGCCGCGAGACAGGATTCCAGAGTCTGTGTCATATCATAAGTGTGTTTGTATTCCTGCACAAAGTTACGAAAAAGTCTCTTCCCCTGTCCACGTGAGCCGTAGGAAAGCGACGCTTTTGCCCTTTCGGGACATGGGCCGGCAGTCTGGTTCTGTCGCTTGGTTGCCCCGGGCCGTGGCTTTGTCGGGTTTCCTGGCGCTCATGCCATAGTGCTGTGTCTGCCGGCGCATGCCGATGCGATGGCCAACGCATGCGGCTGCATTGGCACATGCATGCGGCTGCGTTTTCCGGGGGGCGGAGGTCTGCGGACGAATGGGGACGAGAAAAGGGCAGGGAGCCGTGACTCCCTGCCCTTGGGGCTGTCTTGCCTGGTCAGAGTTCGGGAACGTCCCCGCAAGTCCTTCCGTCCTTCCGGGGCGTTCCGCTTACTTGACCAGCACCTTCTTGCCGTTCAGGATATAGATGCCCTTCCGCATCTTTTCCACGCGCTGGCCGCTGAGGTTGTAGATGGCACCGCCGGTGCGGGGCGCGCCCGTGCCGCCGGCCACAGAGCCGATGCCGGTGCCAACGACATTCTTGAGCACGGGATAGGCTCCCTCCTCCATGGTGCATGACCACACATTGGGATCCCATGCCACCACAGCCTTCTGCAGGTCCTGGAAGTTCTGGCCGTCGTAGTAGAGGACACCCTCCACCACGTCTTTGTCCTTGACCGTGCCGAACATCTGCTCGGTGTTGTTCCACACGCACACGTTCCTGTAGGTGGAGCCGCCCTCGTAGCTGGCGTTCGCGTCGCCCACCACGCCGGCGGTGACCGCCGTGCCCGTGACTGAGCCTGCGGCATAGACGTTCTCCATGTTGACGTCGGCGCTCACGCGTCCCACGATGCCGCCTGTGATGGTCTCCTCATTGTCCACCGTGATGTCCATGTGGGCATAGCAGTTCTTGATACTGGTGGGGCCGCCCACATTGCCGAACAGGCCGCCGCAGTAGCCCGAGGCCACATGCAGCTTGCCTGTCACCCACACGTTCTCCACGGTGGTTGTCAGTGCCTTGCCGGCGGCGTCGGTGAAGTTGCCATGGCCCACATATCCGCCCAGCGCTCCGCTGCCGGTCTCGGTGCAGTCGACATCGATATTCTCGAAGCCCACGTTGCGCAGGCTTCCGCACAGCACGCCGAACACGCCCGCGTAGCGGTACCCCTTGCTGCTGAGGTTGCTTATCACATGCCCGCGTCCGTCCAGGTCAATCCAGCTCATGAAGTACTTCCCGTCGGCGATGTTCTTGTCACTGCCCCAGTTGAGGGGTTCCCAGTTCTCGCCGGCCATGTCGATGTTCTCGTCCAGGATGGCGTAGGTCACCTGGCCGGTGTGCATCATGCTGCCCAAGGCCATCAACTCCATGGGGCTGGAGATGGGATAGGGGTCATCCTGGGTGCCCTTGTGGTCGTCGAGGTCATAGCCGTTGAAGTTGCGGGGCGTGCCACTGATGGGGATCAGTTTGTCATACACGGCATCCTCGCCAAGCGTGCGGTAGCCATACTTCATGTAGGCGGAGCCTGCCTCGGTGGCGGTGGTCACGTTGTCGGCATCGACGGCCTTGGCCTCGGTGGCGCCTATCCACACCATCCCTCCCTCGAGCAGTGTGCGGGTGAACACGCCGGTGAGTCCGTTTCTGGCACCGGGCCTGGTGACAATCTCGGCTCCCGGGGTGACGCGCACATCCTCGATGCTCTCGCCGTCATAGTCCCCGTCGGCAATCAGGAAGAAGGGCTGTCCTGCCTTGATGGGCATCTCGGCCTCGCTGAGGGCGATATACTTGGCGCCGTCTTGCTCCAGGGTGCCGCCGGCGGTGTAGGCGGTCAAGCCGTCAATGGCCTCAATCTCGGTGGCAAAGCACAGGGGAGTAAGGTCGCCGGTGAGCCGGCTCATGGTGAATGAGGGGGCGTAGGCGGCCTCGTCCACGGTCCCCACGGGCTCGATGATGAACAGGCAGTTGTCAGGTATCGTGGTGCTCACATCGCTCCATGTGCCCAATATGTTGGCAACCGCGTGCCCCTGTCCGTTGAGGTAGTGGTAGGTGCCCAGCGACGCTCCCGTGATGTCGCGCAGGTCAATGGCGCACTGCCCGTAGCCCAGGGGGATGACGGTGGCCTGCGAGGGGGTCAGCTCCATGCTGACGGAGGATGACCCTGTGCCAGAGTGGATGAAGAGTCCGCTCTGGCGGTTCTGCAGGGCATATTTGCCCTTGCCCACTTCCACGAAACGCCATTGGGCGGCTTCGGGATAGCTCTCCACATCCTCCGGGTTGAAGTAATAGACGCGGTCGCCAGCCGCCACATCCTCGGAGGTCAGTATCTCGGCGGCATCCTCGGTGCGCAGCCCGGGAACGATGCACTGGTCATAGTAGGGGTTGCTTGTCACCCAATATCCGGGCTCGCTCCATCCCCGGCTCTCGTAGTATTCCCTGCTGGGGTACTTGAGGGTGTACCAGGTGTGGGTGTCCACGCCAATCCGTGCGGACAGGAATGTGGCCTTGGCCTCGTTGAGCAGTGTGGTGGCCGCCTCGAATGCCTTGCGGTCCACCTTGTCGTAGTTCACCATGCCGTTGGCCTTGTCGAGCGCGCCTTTGAGTGTCTCCACCGCGCTTGCGGGGTACTGGCCCACACACTGGCCCACGTTGAAGGTGTCGGACATCAGCTGGGCCACATCGCTTGTCAGGGATCTGTACTCGGTGGGATCATACACCAGGGCCTTCACGGCTGCCGTGGCTGCGCTGATGGCGGCTGTGTCGCTCAGGTCCACGGCCGTGCCCTTGTTCACCTTCTCCTGCACACGGTCAATCACGGCCTTCAGGTTGTCGGCGGCGTCCTTCAGCCCCTCCACATAGTAGTACTGGGACTTCTCGGTGTTGGGGGTGGTGCTGTGGAACTGCAGTTCGGCCATGTTGAATTTGAAGTCGTCGGTGTCGGTGCCCAGGGGGTAGAGACGGATGAAGCGGTAGGGGGTGCCCAGGTTGATGTCGGGGCTCACATAGTGCGCGTTGGGCTTGTTGGTGTCGAAGCCCTCGGTCAGTCCTTTGAACCGCTTCCAGCTGCTCTCGTCATCGGCCTGGTTGGACACATAGATGTCCAGCTTGTTGGGGTTTATCCAGTTCTTTGTGGTGCCGTAGAACTCAAAGTTGATTTCGCTCAGGTCATCGCGGCCCAGGTCAACCTGCAGATACACGCTGCTCTTGTTCAAGTTCGTGCTCTGTGCGCTCTGGAAGTAGGTGTCCAGGTTGTTGTCAATCAGCCAGGCATAGTCCGTGTCGCTGTTGGGGGCGTTGCTTATGATCTGGCTGGCCTCGGTGAGCAGGTTGTCGTAACTGAAGGTGCCCTTGTAGGTAGTTGTGGCGGTGGCCAGATAGTTGCTGAGCACCTTGTTGATGCTTGTGCGGTCCACATACAGGGCGTTGATCTGCCGTGCCAGCTCGTTGAGGATGGCGGTGTCGCCCTTCTCGGCAGTCAGGTTCTCCACCTTCTCCTTGGCCTTGGCCAGCTCGGTGTCCATCCGGTCGCACACTTCCTTCATGCCCTTCACCGTGTAGTACTCCGATGACTGGGTGGGCGTGGTGCCGTACATCTGGAACTCGCTCATGTTGAAGTATCCGGTGGCGCCCAGCGTGTTGAGCACCACGAAGCGCACATACTGGTATGAGCCGCCCATGTTCACGATGGGCGAGGTGTAGTACTCGTGGCTGCTTTGGGCGGGGAACCCGCTGTTGAGGTGTGCCACCTTCTTCCATGCCGAGGCAGCGGCCTCGGCATCGCTGGTGGGAGTGGGATCCTCCACGGCGCTTGCGTCATTGGTCACCCACACCTCGATGTCGCTGGGGAGCTGGTTCCAGCTGTCGCGCCATCCTCCGTCGCCACGGCGCAGCATCTTGAAGATGAACTCATTGATGTCCGTCCGCTTGAGGTCAACCTGCAGGTAGTGGTAGCCTGCCACGGCACTGGCGGGATGGCGTGAGTGGAAGTAGGTGTCGCTGCTGCCGTCGATGAGGTTGGCATAGGCGCCCTGCCCGCCTGAGGCAGCGTCCTTGTAGGTCCAGCGTGCGTTGCTGGAGAACTGGTTGTGCTCGTCGTCCTCGTCGTTGGCCTCATAGATGAGTGCCTCGTAGTCGTTGGCCTTCTTGCGCACGGCCTCGGCTTTCTCTATGGCCTGGGCGAGCAGACTGGCGTTGGTGGTCTTCATGCCCTCCTGGCCCAGAGCCTCGGCGGTGGCATCGTCCACGCGGCGCATGTACCAGTAGTTACAAGCGTCGTAACCCACGCCGGCTGCGCACAGGTAGCCGCTTTCTCCAGAGCCATTATCATGGGAGTACATGTGGTAGGTGCTGCTGTTCTTCTCGTTGTACAGGGCAAACCATGGTTTGAAGTGCGCGGTGTCGGGAAGGATAATCTGGCCCGTCTTCTGCTCGTCGGTGATGGCCAGGTTACAGGCCGCCACGTCAGTGCGGGCATCGCCAGCCACCCAGTCGATGTACTTCTGGTTGCCCACGCACTGGATGCTGTAGGTGCCGCCGGGCAGTGCTGTCACCTTGAACACCTGGTAGGGACTGCTCTCGTCCAGGTTGCCCCATGCCATGCGCTTTTCCAGGGTGTTGGAGATGATGGCCTTCTCCACGCCCTGCTTCTCCACGAACCCCGCGTAGGAGCTCACGAAGCGGTAGTAGCCGTCGGTCACAGGGATGCGGCTGGCCTTCACTTCCTCAAGTGCCTGGCGCAGCGACTTCTCGGCGGCTTCGAGCTGGTCGTGGGTGGCCGATGAGTTGTTGGATAGGTTGTATGCCTTAGTCCATTCATCATCGAAGACTTTCACCTTGTCCTCGGCATAGTAGCCAGGGTCGGTGCCCCCCTCGAAGGCTCCCGGATCGGTTCTGTCGAGCAAGTAGATTAGTTTGGTGAGGGGGTCAGTCACTTCCACGGCAGGATACATCTGGAACTCGCTCATGCACCAGTATGTATGGCCATCGGAATACCTGGCATAGAAGCGCAGGTATCTGTAGGCCTGGGGCATATCCACCCTGGGAGCCGTGTAAGGCCAGGTGACATTTTCGTTTGTTTCCGAGGGAAGGCCCTCGTGCAGGGCCACCGTCACCCACGAGCTGTTGTCCTCGGGCGTGTTGGTGCCCTTTATCTCAATCTTCGTCCACAGGACTCCCCGGCGCACACTGCCATTGTACACATCGCCTCGGCGGTTGTACGTATAGTAGAACTGCTGGATGTCGGTTCGCTTCAGGTCCACCTGGATGTAGAGGTCCTGCGTGTTCAGGTTGGGGCCTTTGGGGTCGGAGTGCCAGTAGGTGGTCTCGTCGTTGTCAATCAGAGCCCCCAGCTCGTTGCCGGACTCGATGTACTCCTGGTTGAAGGAGTAGTTGTTGTTGTTCGGGTCGGTGATTTTCCACGTGCAGTTGCTCGTGAGCTGGCTCTCCGACGGGTCGGCCACCACATTGGTGATGAGCGGGTGCTCCTCGTCGGGCTCATAGAGTTGCGCCAGGGCAGGCTGCACATTCCACACCATGCTGAGCAACAGCGGCAGCATGGAAGAAAAAATCTTTCTTTTCATTCGCATTTGTTTTAGGTTAGGGATTATGTTTGTTTGAACTCTCATTGCTTGATAAATTTGCAGGTGTGCATGGTGCCGCCGAACTTCCAGCTGACAATGTACAGCCCCCTGGGCAGGGCGGCTGTGCTGTAGGTGCCTGTCGAGGGCACCTGGCCCACGAGCCTGCCCGAGGCATCGTGCAGGCTGGCGGTGAAGTTGACCACCTCGCGACTGGCTGGGTCGCTCAGGAAGTGCAGAGTCTGTGCTTCGGCACTGTAGGCCAGGGCATAGTCGGTCTGTGCCTCGATGGCTTCCACAGGAGTGAGCTCGCTCTTGCCCACGGTCATCAGTTGCCATTGCCGGTTTCCGCTGGTGGAGTCGCGGCTGTCGCTCGGCGTGCCACAGACGGGGTTGCCCTCCATGGCCATCCCGTCCTGGTTGCAGGCCAGGCGGCCAGTGTGGGCATTCACAATATTGTAGTATCCGCCCACACCCTGTGGCACGAGCCGCCACAGTTGCCTGTCGTCTGTGCTGTCGGGCTCGGTGGCGTGGATCAGGTCACCCTCTGAGTCTCCCGGGTCGGCCAGGGCCAGCCCCGTGTGGGCATTTGTCATCATGAAGCAGCCGCCTGTGGCATGTATGTTCCACTTCTGCGACTCGTCGCGCTCGTCCCTCACCCTGGTGATGCCCACGCCCTCTCCCGCTGGCTCAATGGCCATGTAGGGGAAAGCCTTGCTGTATATCTTGTAGGAGTATTCCTCCCGGGCCTGGAACTCCCGGGTGGGTATCTGTTCACGCCTGCGGGCAAACTCGCTGGCGAGGTACTTGTTGTGGGCCAGGATGAAGGACTTGATGTTCTGCACATACTCGTCATAGGTGTTGAACAGGTATATCTCATCGTAGGTCTTGCTGTTGAGGCTCCACCGCCTGTAGTTTTCGATGCGCGAGGGGCGTATCACCTGGGACATGGAGTCAACGAAGGCGAGCATGCGGCTGTCGAGCCCCTGCGCTCTCAGTTGCTCGTATCGGTGGCACACGGCCTGCTTGAACCAGGGGTCTTCCCACATGCGGGTGTACCAGCCCTTGATGGTGTAGTTGCTGCCGTAGCCAAACTGTATGGCGAGCCTCTTGGTCACGTCACCCATGCGTGAGCAGTTGTTCCAGCAGATGTCAAAGTCCCAAATGGGGCCGAAGTACAGATGCTCGTCGTCACGCTCCTTATATATATAAGAGCACCAGAAGCCATCGGGGTTGGCGCTTATCTCCTGCACCAGATACCAGTCGATGAGCGAGGCGGTGTCGGTGTACTGCCTGTAGCCGCGCTTCTCGTGGGCAAAGTCGGTACCATAGAGCGCGGTCTCAAACTTGTTGATATAAGCCGCGATATATTTCTTCTGCCTGGTGTTGATGACATCGGGCTTGGGGTCGTGTATGCGTATGTGACAGCCTTGCCTGCTGGTGAAGTAGAGTCCGTCGCTCGCGGTATTGCCTTCGGGCTCCAGGAAATACCCGCCGCTGATGTCGGTGCGCGGGTCTGTCACGGCCGTGTCCTGGCGCGCGATTTCCACACGTTTCTTGTGCACCTCCATATGGTCGGTCACCTGGTAGTTGCCGTCATAGCGTCCGTTCAGGTAAAGGTCCACAAACTGGTAGCAGGGGGTGAAGGTCATGCCCATCAGTTCGCCCACCCGCGCGGCCAGGGCATTGCGGAGCAGCAGTTTGTCGCCCGCGTTGGCCAGCAGCACCCAGTCCTTGGCCTTGGCTTCCCGCTTGCCCAGCAGGCGCGTCTTCTTGGGGAACTTGATGCGGTAGGGCTTCTTGGGCAGAGTCCAGGTGGTGTTGCCGCGCCCGCGTATCTTCACCGAGTCGTAGCGGGTGGTGTCCGTGCCATTGACCATCACGATGCGGCAGTATTTATAGTGGTCATGGTCAGTGACCTCCTGGTGGTCCAGGGTCTCGATGTAGAGGGTGGGCAGCGTGGTCAGTTGCTTGTATGTGCCCTGGGCTGCGGCTTTCGGCATTCCGGGGCACAGGCACAGGATGGCCAGGCACAGCAGTGTGCCTGGTCTTCGCGCCGGTGTGGGGCGTGCTGTTCTGTGTGCTTCCCTCGTCATGCTTTTTGCGTATTGGTCTGGTTTGCTGTCCCGTGAGTTTTCCTGCCATCCCTGTCATGTGCCCGGTGGCGCTTACCAGATGTCCTCGGGGGTCTCGGGGTTGTCATACACCTCCTTGGGGCAGTACTCCAGGTAGTCCATGTAGAACTCGCGCGTCTGGTCGTCCAGTACACTCTTGAAGCGCAGGTAGTAGGTCTTGTCGGCCTTCATGGGCTCGCGCACGATAATTCTCCGCACGATGACAGGATCAGCCCGCGCCATGACCGAGAGGCCCTGGCCGCCGTCGCAGTATATCTCGGCTCCTTTCATAAAGCCGTTGTTGCGCATCTTCTTGTCCACCTCGGCATTGTAGTCGTCATCCTGGGTGTCCTTCTCCCAACCCACATTGCTGGGGAACGTGCCGCTGGTGGTGCGCCGCTCGAGCCCGCTCATGCGTATGTCCAGGGGGATGCCCATGGGTGCGAGATTGTCCTTGTTCTCGCCCCAGTAGAACTGCACCATGCCACGGTTGTAGCCCTCGCTTTGGACGTTGAAGCGTATCTCGTAGATGCCGTCGGCGGGGACGGGGGGCAGGCGGAAGGTCACGTCCAGGAAGCCCCGCACGTTCAGTTCGTCGCCCTGGTAATTCTTCATCGTCTCGTTGTAGCCGTTGTAGTAGAAGAACCAGCTCTCATCGGCAATATACACATCGTCAAAGTAGGGGTACTGGCTGGTGAAGGGGAAACCCCACCGCTGGCCCAGCGAGTAGTACTGGAGGCGGATGTCGTTGTTCATCATCTCGGGCATGGCCGAGACGATGTCGAAGCGGATGCGCTCCTTGTGCAGGTTGTCCCTCACCTGGTCGGTGTAGGCCATTATCTGGTCGATGGGGTAGATGATGCCGTTGCGCACGTTGAACTCACCGTCGGTCTCGGGCACGGGCACCTTGATGCCTGCCTTGTCGGCATCGCAACTTATCTCATGGTAGGTGCCACGGCGGGCATTGTCAATCGTCGGGAAGCGGTTGATGCATACGCCGCCGCTCTCGGCGCTCTCCAGGAACTTCACCAGCCTGCGTTTGCCCATGCAGGTGTAGTACTCGTACTGGACCACGGTGGGCTGCTTCCTCTGGGACGAGTAGCCCTTCTCGTTCCAGTGCAGTACCAGGCGGTCTGAGGCAAGCCGCATGGGCAGGAAGTGGTAGGTGACAAACTGGTTGAGGATGTTGTCCTCGCTCTTGTAGTTGCCGTCTGTCTTGGCCGTGGAGTAGTAGCCGTTGCTCTTCAGCCAGTCCACCACATCATCCACGGTGATGTCGAAGCGGTTCTTGCCTATCTCCTTCTCCCACACCTCGTCAGTCTCTGCAAAGAACGTGAAGCCTATGTACCTGTGCTCCGGAAGCCTGCCTGTGGTGTAGCCCACGCCCGACTCATGGGCAATCATCTTGGGCACCTGCCCCGTCTGGTAGGCAGCCTCGTAAGCCTCGTCACGGTATGCCTGCAGTGTGTCAAGCAGCCCCACCGCATGCACCAGCATGGCGGACACATAATAGCCCGACTGCTTCTCGGTGAAGATGGTGTTGAGCAGGGTGCCCAGTGTGTTGTTGGTGGGTGCCACCACAGAGTGCACGTTGTGGATGAAGCCGTTGAGCACGCGGATGTTGTTGTTGCGCTCGTCCATCAGCGCACCGTTGATGGTGATGCTGTCGGGGTCATCAAAGTAGTTGACTATCAACTTGCGGTCATACATGTTGTTCAGCGGGAACTCTCCCCCGTCGTTGATGGGGAACTGGGCCACATCGTAGGCTGCCAGGTGGTCGCCTCCGTTGATGATGCTGTTATACACGATGACTTTGCGGATGGAGTCGAGCGAGGAACTGTCCCTGAACCCTTCCCAGCAGGGGGCATCGATGATGCCCTTGCTTGCCAGGGTGTCCAGGTATTGCTGGATGGCGTCGTTGTCGGGGGCGAATACGGTGAAATTGCCCCGTGCGGAAAGCAGCGAGCCCACATTTGATGAGGACAGGCGGCTCACGGGCACTTTCTGCAGCAAGTCCACATAGCCGCTGTAGCGGTCGTGCTTGCACAGATAACTGTAGGCCGTCTCTTCCTTCATGACATAGCGGGCACCCATGTCGATGTGTTCCTTGCATGCCACCAGTGTGATGGCGGCGAGCAACGTGCACATCACGTTAGTTTTAGTAAGTCCCATTTTGCTTTTGTCTTGGTTTGTCTTAACTGTTGTTCAGGGTTCACCAGAAGGCGTAAAAACGCTCTCTTTCCTGTTTACCCCCCCCCGAAGTTACGCGAAAATTATGTTATAGCAAAGCATGGAGAGGGAAAAAGTGTGATAAGGTGTGTTTTTTGCCATAGGTAAGTCATATTTGCAACATACGGCAATCTATATCACGCGCGAAGTGGGCGTTTGTTGTGGCAACTCGGCAGTCTGCGCTCCTCCTGTGGATTCCCCACCCCCCCCGGGGGGCAGGATCAAAAGCCCGTCCCGACATTTCCGTATCCCTGGCTTGGATGGCAGCCCTTCCCGCAGATTCCTCCGGCCAGCCCTCTTGCATGGACATCGCCTATTTGTTTCCATATTTTATAATAGGAGTATGGCATGTTTGCGCGTGCCGATTTTTCTTGTTAATTTTGTGGGACTCGTCGCGTGCGGGGCTTCTTCGGGCCTTTCCGAAAGGCAAGACGGCACGCGGCAGGGCAGGCAAGATGACAAACGACGTGACAATGACCGATGGCATCACCCATCACCTCAACCGCATGTACCAGGACTGGTTCCTGGACTATGCCTCATATGTGATCCTGGAGCGGGCCGTGCCGCACATAGGGGACGGGTTCAAGCCCGTGCAAAGGCGTATCATGCACAGCATGAAGCGCATGGATGACGGCAGGTACAACAAGGTGGCCAACATCGTGGGCCACACCATGCAGTTCCACCCCCATGGAGATGCCAGCATCAAGGACGCGCTGGTGCAGTTGGGACAGAAGGACTTGCTGGTTGACTGCCAGGGCAACTGGGGCAACATCATCACAGGAGACGATGCCGCCGCAGGCCGGTACATCGAGGCCCGGCTGAGCAACTTTGCCCTGGATGTGGTGTTCAACCCCAAGACCACCGAGTGGAAACTCTCCTATGACGGACGGAACAAGGAGCCGGTCGCGCTGCCTGTGAAGTTCCCCCTGCTGCTTGCCCAGGGAGCCGAGGGCATCGCCGTGGGACTGAACTGCAAGATACTGCCCCACAACCTGGGCGAGATATGCGACGCGGCCATCGCCTACCTGCGTGGCCAGGAGTTCCATCTGTACCCCGACTTCCCCACAGGCGGCAGCATCGACGTGAGCAAATACAATGACGGGCAGCGCGGAGGCGTGGTGCGCGTGCGTGCCAAGATAGAGAAGCGTGACAGCAAGACGCTTGCCATCACCGAGATACCCTACGGCAAGACCACGGGCACGGCCAGCAAGCCCAGCACCTTTATCGACAGCATACTGAAGGCCAACGAGAAGGGGAAGATAAAGATACGCAATGTGGAGGACCTCACAGCCGCCAGGGCCGAGATACTCATCCACCTCACACCGGGCGCGAGCAGCGACAAGACCATCGACGCCTTGTATGCCTGCACCGACTGCGAGATATCCATCTCGCCCAACTGCTGTGTCATCGATGACCGCAAGCCCCAGTTCCTCACCGTGAGCGATGTGCTACGCAACAATGTGGACACCACGCTGGAGCTGCTGCGCAAGGAGCGTCTCATACGCCGGGGAGAGTTGCTGGAAAGCCTGCTGTTTGCCTCGCTCGAACAGATATTCATTGAGGAGCGCATCTATAAGGACCGCCAGTTTGAGAATGCCAAGGACATGGACACGGCGGTAGCGTGGATTGACAGCCGCCTGCAGCCCTGGTATCCCCGGCTGGTGAGGGAGGTGACGCGCGATGATATCCTGCGCCTGATGGAAATCAAGATGGGGCGCATACTGAAGTTCAACAAGGACAAGGCCGAGGAGAACATTGCCCGCATGAAGGCCGAAGTGGAACAGATTGACCGCGAACTGGCCAATATGGTGGAGGTCACCTGCCAGTGGTTTGAGTTCATCAAGGGCAAGTATGGCAAGCAGCACCCGCGCCAGACCGAAATCAAGAACTTCGACACCATTTCCGCCGCCAAGGTGGTGGAGGCCAACGAGAAGCTCTACATCAACCGCGAGGAGGGCTTCATAGGCACCTCGCTGAAGAAGGACGAGTTTGTGTGCAACTGTTCCGACATTGATGACGTGATTATCTTCTACCGCGACGGCACCTACAAGGTGGTGCGCATTGCCGAGAAACTCTTTGTGGGAGAGACCGAGCGCAGCAAGGCCGAGAAGAAGAAGGCCGAGATTATCCATCTTGCGGTGTTCCGCAAGGGCGACTCCCGCACCATCTACAACGTCATCTACCGCGATGGCAAGGCGGGCACCTCCTACATGAAACGCTTCAGCGTGACCAGTATCACACGCGACCGCGAGTACGACCTCACGCAAGGCAAGCCCGGAAGCCGGGTGCTCTACTTCACAGCCAACCCCAATGGTGAGGCCGAGGTGGTCAAGGTGGTGCTCAAGCCCAACCCGAAGCTCAAGAAGATTTTCTTCGACCGTGACTTCAGCCAGCTGGCCATCAAGGGACGCCAGAGCATGGGCAACCTGCTCACCAAACTGGACGTGAGCCGCATCACGCTCAAGAGCCATGGCGGCAGCACCCTGGGAGGCAGGAAGGTGTGGTTTGACTTCGACGTGCACCGACTCAACTATGACGAGCAGGGCACTTACCTGGGCGAGTTCAACAATGACGACAAGATACTGGTGGTGCTGGACAATGCCGACTTCTACATCACCAACTTCGATGCCAACAACCACTACGAGGACAATATCGCACGCATCGAGAAGTACGACCCCGACAAGGTGTGGACGGCCGCGCTGCTTGACGCTGAGCAGGGGGGCTACCTCTACGTCAAGCGGTTCAAGATGGAAGCCACCGCGCGCCACCAGAATTACCTGGGCGAGAATCCCGGAAACAGGTTGCTCCTGCTTACCGACACGCCTTATCCCCACCTGCTTGTCACGATGGGTGGAACCGACAGTTTCCGCGCGCCCATCGACATGGAGGCCGAGGAGTTTGTGGGGGTCAAGAGCTTCAAGGCGCGTGGCAAGCGCGTGACCACCTTTGCCGTGGAGCGCGTGGAGGAACTGGATCCCACGCGACAGCCTGAGTCTGACGCGGATGCATCCACGCCTGCCGATGCCGAGGAGCCTGCTCCTGGGGATGCAGACGAAGGCCAGTCTGATACCGACCAGGAGGAGAGCCAGCAGGACGTGCTGGACGAGATGACCGGACAACTGCACATGTTTGATGAGTAAGGCTCTGCGCATCCTGGTTCTCAGTGGCTTCCTCGCCCTCGTGCATCCTCTCCTGCCCATGGGGATGGCATGTCGCCTGTGTGGGCAGAATACAGTCCTGCCTGTGGAATATACGCCCACGGGCAGGCAGTTGAGCCGCTCCATCCTGTTGGGCGTAGGGCGTTCCAGCCAGTTGGACACCTATCTCTCGCCCATGGAATACAGCGGTCTCCAGCTATCCTTCCTCACCCAGAGGGAGCGTATGACAGGGATGGCAGGCGATCACATAGCCTTTCAAGGTATGGCGCAGGGCGCATTCTCCTACACCGAGAACCCTGCGGGGAATGCCAACGAGCTGGGTGGCAGGATAGGCTATGACGCTGGCTGGCACTATGTGTGGCAACCTGCTGCTGGCCTCAAACTGAAGGGTGGCGGTCTGCTGGGTGCTGATGTGGGCTTCCTCTACAATCCCCGCAACGGGAACAATCCAGCCCAGGCCCGCGCCAGTGTGGATGTGTCGCTCTCGGTGGGAGGCTCCTATGAGTTCCGCATCCGCAGAATGCCCTTTACGTTGCGTTACCAGGGCGACCTCCCTGTGCTTGGGTGCATGTTCTCGCCCCATTATGGCGAGAGCTACTATGAGATATACCAGGGCTACGGAGGCCATCATGTGTGCTTCACCCACCCTGCCAACGCGCTGAGCCTGCGCCAGCTGCTTGCCGTGGATTTCTGTTTTCCGCGCACCACCATGCGCGTGGGCTACTTGAGTGACATCCGCCAGAGCCACGTCCGTGGCATACGGGCGCATGACATCAGCCGCTCCTTCATGCTGGGCTATGTGCGGCACTTCCAAACCTTAAAGAGAAAGAGATGATGAGGACGCGCCTTTTCCTGTGCCTGCTTGTTGGGCTGTGCCTTCTGTTGGGATGCCAGCGTGGGGTGGATGAGTATGACAGTTCGCCCCGGGCAAACGTGGAGGCTCTGTGGCGGATGATAGACGAGCATTACTGCTTCCTCGACTACAAGGAGCAGTCCCTGGGCTTCTCCTGGGCACAGAAGCGGGAGGAGTACCTGGGGATGGTACGTCCGGGGATGAGCAACGCCCAACTCTTCGAGGTGCTCTGCCGCATGCTCTCCACACTCAGGGACGGGCATGTGAACATCGTGTGCAGTGGGGATGTGGGACGCAACTGGGCTTGGAAGGAGGACTATCCCGAAAACCTTGACCGTGAGTTGCAGGACCAGTACCTGGGCACCGACTATCACATCGCCAGCGGACTCAAGTACCGCATCCTGGACGATAATGTAGCCTATGTCGTATGTGAGAGTTTCTCCGATGCCATAGGCGAGGGAAACCTCGATGAGATGCTCTACTACCTGCGCCTGTGCAACGGCCTTATCCTGGACATCCGTGGCAACACAGGCGGAATGCTCACCAACGCAGAACGGCTGGCCGCACGCTTCACCAACGAGCGTACACTGGTGGGCTACATCTGTCACAAGACGGGCCCGGGGCACAATGACTTCTCGCAGCCCCAGGCAGAATATATCACCCCCGACCTCAAGCGGGTGCGCTGGCAGAAGCCGGCCATCGTGCTCACCAACCGTTCCTGCTACAGTGCCGCCAACACCTTTGTGCGTGACATGAGGGAGATGCCTCAGGTGACCATCATGGGCGACAGCACAGGCGGTGGCAGCGGCATGCCCTTCAGCAGCGAGTTGCCCATCGGATGGTCGGTACGCTTCAGTGCCTGTCCATCCTATGATGCACGCATGCAGCAGATAGAGGCAGGCATAGCCCCCGATGTGGAGTGTGCGCTCGACGGCACGTTGGCTCTGCGGGGCAAAGACAGCATGATAGAGGCTGCACGGGCACGTCTGCGGAGGTAGAATCTTCTGGCGTGGGGCAGAATCTATGACTGACAGGTGTGGTGTCCGGTCTGTCTGTACCGGTGGGTTTCCGTGATTATCACACGCCAGTCACTTTTCTCCTGTTGTCACCTTGATCTCTTTGCTGGAGATGTCTGATTGCCCGAAGCGGTTTTCTCTTTCAGCAGAAAAACGTTATTGACCAAATCTTATATATAATATATAATGTGTATTTGTGAAAGTTCCGTTCGTTGTGCTGAAAAGTGCGTTGTTC